>OHHT01000472.1_pt1 | contig 14764 bp, 15 predicted proteins | sample 1568061 | NCBI WGS metagenome assembly OHHT01 (sample SAMEA3879550, study PRJEB24766) | human gut metagenome | biome: human-associated habitat; feature: feces | place: USA | collected 1985/1987 | reverse complement strand
CATAGGCCCGCGGGCCGGACGCCGCGGCGGCGAAGTGGTGTTTCAGGGCACTCCCGAGAAGATGCTCAAAAGCGGCACGCTGACCGCCGACTATCTCAACGGCAAGCGCACCATCCCTATCCCCGATGTGCGTCGTAAAGGCAACGGACGCTTCCTCTCCCTCACCGGAGCCTCGGGGCACAATCTCCACGACGTGAACCTGCGCCTCCCGCTCGGCACTCTCACCGTAGTGGCCGGCGTTTCGGGCAGCGGCAAGTCGAGCCTCATCGCCGGCACCCTCCAACCCATACTCAGCGCCCACTTCTACCGCTCGCTCACCAGGCCGCTTCCCTACACCGCCATCGAAGGCCTTGACAATATCGACAAGGTGATCACCGTCGACCAGACCCCGCTCGGACGCTCGCCACGCTCCAATCCGGCCACCTACACCGGCGTGTTCACCGACATCCGCAATCTCTTCGTCGGACTCCCCGAAGCCCGCATCCGCGGCTACAAACCGGGGCGCTTCTCGTTCAACACCGCCGGCGGCCGCTGCGAGGCATGCTCCGGCAACGGCTACCGCACCATCGAGATGAACTTCCTCCCCGACGTCCTTGTGCCATGCGAGGTGTGCGGCGGCCGGCGCTACAACCGCGAGACGCTCGAGGTGCGTTTCAAAGGTAAATCGATTGCCGACGTGCTCGACATGACCATCAATCAGGCCGTCGAATTCTTCGCCAACGTGCCCTCGATTCTTCGAAAAATAAAAGTGCTTCAGGAAATAGGCCTCGGATATATCAAGCTCGGCCAGCCGTCGTCAACCCTCTCGGGCGGCGAGAACCAGCGCGTCAAGCTGGCCACCGAGCTCGCCCGCCGCGACACCGGCCGCACGCTCTTTATCCTCGACGAGCCCACCACCGGTCTGCATTTCGAGGACATCAAAGTGCTTCTGGGTGTGTTCAACCGCCTCGTCGACAAAGGGAATACGGTTTTGGTCATCGAGCACAATCTCGACGTGATCAGCGCCGCCGACTATGTCATCGACATGGGACCGGGCGGAGGCGCCGACGGCGGTCGCATCATGGCCGAAGGCACGCCGGAAGAGATTGCCGAAGGCTCATCGCCCACGGCCGAATTCCTCCGCGCCGAGCTTCAGGCCCGTCACAAAGCACCGGTTCGATAATATAAACCCTTATCTGAACAGACCGATCGTCGAAGCGTCGGTCGAAAACACTCCGTACATCCCCTGCGGCTCATGCGCCGGATCGCACAGAAAATCGGCGCCGGGATGCCACATGGGCGGAGAGGCCGTACTGTCGGCGCGTCCCATTCCGTTCCACCCCCAAAAGTTCAGACCGCAGATGCGTTTGTCTCCTGCAAAGCGCTCGAGCAGATAGGCATAGTATTTGTCGCGGGCCGTCGTCGGGGCTTCGGGCGAGAAAGCGAAACCGTCGCGCGGATATCCGAATTCCTCGATCACCAGCGGCTTCTTTACCGAGTCGAGCGCGGCTATGTGCATGTCGATATATCTGTCGCTCAGCTCGATGGCGCGGTCCACATGAGCCTCCACCGAATCGCGCGACGCCCAGCCCCAGTTAGTCGGCCAGAGGTGTATGCACGCATAGTCGATCTCCGGGATCGAATGGATGCGGCGCCATAGATCGAGGTCCGACTCGCAGCCATAGAGACCTTCGCTCCCCGTCGAGATCAGATGGTTGGGATCGACCGACCGTATGGCGCGTGCCATCTCGCCGATCCAGTCGGCCAGCGCCTCTTTACCTTCGTCGCTGAATGCCCGAGGCTCGTTGCATATCTGCCACGCCATCAGCGCCGGCGACTCGGCGTAGGAGGTTCCAGTCACGCTGTTGACGCGCGAAGCCATAAACCGCGCATGCTCGACAGCCATCCGCCACGCTTCTTCGCTCAACACGAAACGGCTCACATGATCCACATACTCCCGGTAGCCGTCGATCCCCGGCACAGGCGCCTGACCGGCGCCCGTCCATTGCAGATACGATCCGTAGCCGCCGCTCCATTCCCACGCGTTTGTGAGATAGACCACGGCACGCATGCCACGCCGTTCCAGCTCGGCCATGAAACGGTCGAGCCCCGTCAGCAGCGCGTCGTTGTATTCGCCCGGAGCCGTCTGAAGCACGGGACCAATGTGATGCGGCAGCCCCTCGGGACCTTCGGCGCCCGCAAGCACGCGCAGGTTGTCGAGCCCGAGCGCATGCAGCGAGTCGAGCTCGGCCGTCAATCGGTCATAATCGCCCCACGGTCCGTCGGATGCCAGTATCGGACCATACCAGAAATTGGTGCCCTTAAAGCGGTATTCTTTATTGTCAAGACTGAATGTGCCGTCCGACGCCACCGTAACGAATGGTGACGAACTGCATAATGCAGTGGCGCCGACGGCTGCCGCTGCTACGGCCGGCATCAGTTTCATAGGCCGAGTATCTGTTGGGCGTGTTCCTTGGTCTTTATCTGCTTCGGACCGAAGATGTGGGTGATCACGCCGTCCTCTCCGATCAGGAAGGTGGTGCGGTATGTGCCCATATAGGTGCGTCCGTAGAGTTTCTTTTCGCCCCACACGCCCATCTCTTCCTGCAGCCGGTGGTCGGTGTCGGCAATGAGCGGAAACGGCAGATCATATTTGGAAATAAAACGCTGGTGCGAGGCCTCGCTGTCGCTGCTCACGCCCACGATATCATATCCGAGTTCGCGGAGGGCGTCGACATTGTCGCGTAGCGAGCACGCTTCGGCCGTACAGCCCGACGTATTGTCCTTGGGATAAAAATAAAGCACGAGTTTATGCCCCGCATAGTCACTCAGACGTATCTCGCGGCCGTTCTGATCCTTGCCGAGAATTTCAGGAGCTTTGTCACCGATGTTCATATCTCTTGTTTCGCTTAAGTTTAGTCGTTTCGCAAAGATAATAAAAATATAACTATTGAAGTTTAAATCACAGATAATAATACAGGGCAACCGCATCAAAATTTATGCAAAATTTATGCTGCATAAACTACATATAATCCCTGTCGAGTCCTGCTTCTTTGAGGGTTACTGAGGTCGCATACGAAACTAATCAAGCGTTTTCATTGTCAGATATTTTCATTACTTTTGCCTTGTGATTGGTGACGTTCTCACATGAAAATATTAACTCGGTTTCGGAAGTAGGTTTACAGCGCGTCACTTTACTGTAGACTGAAACAGGGGCCGTCGTTTTTCAAACTATGACAAAGAAAAATCAGATACAGATTTTCAATGACAAAAAGGTGCGCACTGTGTGGGACAGCGAGAAGGAAGAGTGGTATTTTTCCGTTGTAGATGTCGTTGAAATCCTGACAGACAGCGCGGATCCTCGCAATTACTGGAAAGTTCTGAAAAACAGGCTCAAGAAAGAGGGAAATGAAACGGTTACAAATTGTAACCGTTTGAAACTTCCCGCCGCCGATGGCAAGATGCGCCTTACAGACGTAGCCACATACGAACAGCTTTTCCGAATCATACAATCCGTTCCATCTCCGAAAGCCGAACCCTTCAAGCAGTGGATGGCACAGGTAGCCGCCACACGGCTTGACCAAATGCAAGACCCGGAGCTTTCCATCGAACAAGCAGTGACCGATTATCGCCGACTCGGTTATTCGGACGAATGTATTAACCAACGCCTTCGCGGAATTGAAACACGCAAAATGCTCACAGACGAATGGAAACGTGGCGGAGTCAAAGACTGGCAATACGCCACACTTACCGACATCATCACTCGGCAGTGGAGCGGCATGAGCACACGTGAATATAAAGAGCACAAAGGGCTGCACAAAGAGGGATTGCGCGACAATATGACGAATGTGGAGCTTGCCCTAAACATGCTTGCCGAGGCCTCAACTACCGAAATTTCCAAACAGTGGAATCCCAAAACCTACAACCAGCACACGAATGCCGCCCGCAGCGGAGGCAACGTTGCCAAAGCGGCCCGCAATGAGTTGGAAACTCGCCTGGGGCCTACCGTCATCTCGTCGAAGAAAGCTTCTGATTACTTCCAGATTGGGGATGATGAAAAGCCCAAGCAAATTGAATGATTTATGGACCTTATGATTTCCCATTATCCTTCCTATCATTAGGTAAATATGGAATTGACTCAGCGAAATTGCCGAGTGTTCTGTCGCGAAGGCAAAGTGCTGAATTTATTAACTTTAACTCTATTTCTATTCGCTCGTAGCCTTTGTTGTTGCTCAACTTGTATTCCTTGTAGCAGACTATAGCCACAATACGGATAATCATTACACAGATTAATTGCTATATTTGTGTATCAATACTTCGGTTATTTTTTTAGCGGCTCCGAGGAGCCGAGTGTTTAATCCGTTAAAAATCTGATGTTTAGCATGAAAATTTAACACTAAAAATTTGGCCAAGTCGCTGATTTTCAGTAACTTTATAGTTATTCGACGACTCTAAAGTTATGCTGATTTTCGAACTACTTGACCAATATGAGGGCATCTGCCGGAGGGCTTTCTTCGGCTGCGCTACAAAGTTAAACAAAACTTTCAAAGCAAACATCATCGAGATACTGATTTTAATCATGTGCATCCCCAGAAAGATAAATTTTCTTCAACTCGGACGCTACGGACGACGTAAAGAGCAGCGTTACCGCCAGACTTTCCGAAAAGATTTCGGCTGGCTGTGCTTCAACATGAACCTCGCCGCCGATCGTTTTCAGTACGGAATGAAGCGTCTGGCCATTGCCATCGATCCGAGCTATGTGTCGAAGGCCGGAAAGAAGACCGACCATGTCGGTCGCTTTTGGTCAGGATGCGCCTCGGCTGTCAAACATGGACTTGAAATACTCGATATCGCCTTGGTGGACGCCGATATCAGGGATGCAATGATACTCAGGGCGGTGCAGACGCAAAACGCGTCTGAGCTTAAAGCCATGGATATGACATTGAGCCAATGGTATCTGTCGGTGCTGAAGAAGTACAAGGACAATCTGCTTAAAATAACGCCGTTGCTTGTTGCCGATGCAGCCTTCTCGAATTTGCCGTTCCTTACAGGTCTGAAAGAGATAGGGTTCTCTCTGATAAGCCGTCTGCGCTCCAATGCGGTGCTTTACTATGTCTATGAATGGCCACGCACCGGCAAGCGGGGACGGCCAAAGACTAAGGACGGGAAGATTGTTTTCGCAAATCCCAACAAGTCCCGAATGAAGCGCCTTGACATCGATGCCTCCGAAGGTGAGGCCTATGAACTTATAGCATGGTGCAAGTCGCTCAAACAGAAAATCCGGCTGGTGATACATTATCTGCCCAACGGCACCCACCGACTCTATTTCTCATCCGACACTACCGTTTGCGGAAAGGATGTCTATGACATATACCGCACGCGCTTCCAGATTGAGTTCTGTTTTCGCGACGGCCATCAGTTCACAGGTCTGCTCGATTGTCAGGCTCGCGATGAGAAGGCTCTCGATTTTGCCTATAATGCCTCGCTGGCCGCTGTCAACATTACAAAGGTGCTGAGAAAACAGACTCGGATACCCTTTTCTATCGGTCAAATTAAGTCTCTGATGGTCAACGCTCATTTCATAAAAAGATTTTTTGACCTGAGCGGTATTGACCCGAACAAGACTTTAAATGCTAAACTTGTCAAAGAACTCTTTGGCTTGGCGACTGATGCCGCTTAGCCTATATTCCATTTTTTAACGAACTATTGTGTATGTCATATCAAAAAAAATGGATCCATACGAATTTGCCGAACGGATATTTCTGAATCTGCCCTACGACCCCAACGAGCAGCAGATCAGCCTCATCGCCGCGCTGGCGCGTTTCTGCACCGCCCCCGACGACGGCCGCTCCAATCCGGTGTTCCTCCTCAACGGCTACGCGGGCACCGGCAAGACGTCGCTCACCGGCGCTCTCGTCCGTGCCTTGCGTGAGATCATGCTGCCTGTAGTGCTCATGGCTCCTACGGGACGCGCCGCCAAGGTGTTCGGCAATTTCGCCGGCTTTCCCGCTTCGACCATCCACCGGCGCATCTATCGCTCGGCCGACGGCGAAATGGCGGGCAGCGCCTCGGTCGACGTGGCCGAAAACACGCTCGTCGACGCCGTCTTCATCATCGACGAGGCCTCGATGATCGGCGACGGCAGCTCGGGCAATGACAGCTACGGCGGCCGCTCAAGCCTCCTCGAAGACCTTATCCACTACGTGTACAGCGGCGACCGATGCCGTATGATACTCCTCGGCGACACCGCCCAGCTCCCGCCCGTGGGCTGCTCAGTGAGTCCGGCCATGGATCCCGCCGTGCTCCGCAGCTACGGTCTGAAAGTGAGCCGCGTGGTGCTCACGAAGGTTGTGCGCCAGGAGCACATGTCGGGCATCCTCTACAATGCCACATGGCTGCGCCGCGCCATGCGCGACCCCGCCAACAACCCTATGCAACTCACCGCAAGCCGTTTTGCCGACGTGACAGTGGTGGACGGCGTCGACCTTGAAGATTCGATAGCCTCGTCATACGGCGATGCCGGCGAAGCCGACACGCTCGTCATCACTGCCTCCAACCGCCGCGCCGTGGCTTTCAACCGCGCCATACGCGCCAACATCCTCTACCGCGAAGAGGAGCTGTGCCGTGGCGAACGGCTCATGGTCGTCAAGAACAATTATCTTTTCAGCGCACGCGTCAAGGGCCTCGATTTCATCGCCAACGGCGATATGGCCGTCGTCGAAACCATCCACGGCACCGAGGAGATCTACGGCTTCCGCTTCGCCGACGTCACCATCTCACTCCCCGACCGCGACATCTCGCTCGACGTCAAGCTGCTGCTCGACACGCTCGCCTCGGAAGCGCCTGCCCTCGAGCACGACCGCTTCTCGCAGCTCTACGAACGTCTGCTCAACGACCCGGACCTGTTCACGCCCACAACCCCGATGCGCACCCGCATGCGCATGCTCCGCAGCGACCCCTACCTCAACGCGCTGCAGGTGAAATATGCCTACGCCGTCACTTGCCACAAAGCGCAGGGCGGTCAGTGGCCCAACGTCTATGTCGACCTCGGTTTCATGCCGGCCGAGAGCGACCCTCTCGAACGTCTGCGCTGGCTCTACACCGCCGTCACGCGCGCCACATCCCGCCTCTTCATCACCGGCGCCTCCGAAGACCTTCTACGCTGAATCCACCCCCTTTTCCCAGCCGTATCCACAATCGGTATCCTTGCGTCTTCCGTTAAAAACAGACCATTAACAACTGATAGAAACATTCAACCCAAAACAGTCTTATAGTTAAAGCCGACGTTGATTTAGAGTTTAATTGGCGGTCACGAATTGTCAGCTCTTGTTGCGCAGGAAAAGGGGTGTATCCTGAGGGTATAAGGTGAGAAAGTCAATTTTTGTTAAGGGTCGAACATCGGGATATGCATGGTGTTTAAACTATGCGTCATTAATAAACACTACTATGGACTGTAAATGTAACGACAAAGAAAAACGTTCCTACCATTTCAATGTAACGGAAGTGGTTGATGGTAAAATCAAAGATGTCATGAGTTTCAACTTTGGCGGCCATCACGACCTCGGCGCTATGGCCGAACAGGTTGCCACCAAGGGCGATATCACCGACAAACATGCCAAAGAACTCGTTTTGGGCATCCGTCTTCTGCATCACGTACTGAAGAAATGTGCCGACGACAATGTCATCTTCTCCGATTTCTATCCCGTATTCGAAGAATTCAAAAAAGCCGTCAAAGAGCATTACAAGGACTGATTATTTAAAGTCGTCTGACAAAAAGGCCGCTCGGGGCAAACCCGAAGCGGCCTTTTGTCAATCGTTCATTTTTCCAGTGACTTCGTTGGAGACCTTTACATCTCACTCCATCGTCAGGAGCTTGTTATATCCGCGCTCATTGATTTAGTGAGTGTGGACGCCGATAGGCTATTTCACGGCGACGGAGGCTCTTGCCGTGGTTTTGTTCCCCGCATGCTTTTATAAATCCAAAAATAAACGGCCGCGGGAATTGCTTATCAGAAATAAAATCATTAACTTTGCAGTCGCTTTTTAGCATCCCGCGTGTGATGGGAAATTAAGGAGCATCCAACCAACTTAATTTTTAGTAACACAAACTTTTACACAACAATGAAAACTTATCAACTCGCAGCTGAGCCACGTACGGCTCTCGGCAAGAAAGCCACTAAAGCAATCCGCGACGAAAAGAAAATCCCCGTAGTGCTCAACACCAAAGAGCACGAAGCAGAGCATCTCATGGTGACTCAGGACGCCGTGCGTAACCTCGTATACACCCCCGACATCTTCGCTATCGAACTCGACGTCAACGGCAACAAACGCATGGCCGTGCTCAAAGACATCCAGTTCCACCCCGTTAAGGACTCCATCCTCCACATGGACCTCCTCGAAGTGACCGAAGACAAACCCGTAACCATCGAAGTGCCCGTCAAACTCGAAGGCCACGCCGAAGGTGTTAGAGCCGGTGGTAAGCTCACTCTCTCGATGAAGAAACTCAAAGTGAAAGCTCCTTACACCCACATCCCCGAACGCGTTGTCATCAACGTCGACAACCTCGCTCTCGGCAAAACTCTCCAGATCGGCGACCTCCACTTCGAAGGCCTCGAACTGATGAACGCCAAGAATGCCGTTGTCTGCGCCGTTCAGCTCACCCGTGCCGCTCGTGGTGCCGCTGCTACCGCTGAAAAATAATCATTTCACGTATGAAATATCTCATTGTGGGGCTTGGCAATATCGGCGACGAATATGCTCAAACCCGCCACAATATAGGATTTATGATATTGGATGCCTTTGCCGAGGCATCCAATATCTCTTTTTCGACACAACGTTATGGCGATGTGGCCCAGATGCGCCTGAAAAACCAGCAGCTTGTGCTGCTCAAACCGTCGACCTACATGAACCTCAGCGGCAACGCCGTGCGCTACTGGCGTGACAAGGAAGGCATCGACATCGACCACATCCTGGTGCTTGTCGACGACATCGCCCTCCCCTTCGGCGCCATCCGTATGAAGATGAAAGGCTCCGACGCCGGACACAACGGACTGAAAAACATAGCGCAGATGCTCGGCACCGACGCCTATCCGCGGCTCCGCTTCGGCATAGGCAACGATTTTCCGCGCGGTTGCCAGATCGACTATGTGCTCGGACGCTTCACGCCCGAACAGCGCCTCGCCCTGCCCGCACGCATCGATGTGGCCATCGACGCCATCCGCACCTTCTGCCTCGCCGGCGCCGCTACCGCCATGAACCAGTTCAACAACAAATAAGAATGGCTGAAGTCAGAATCGACAAATGGCTCTGGGCCGTGCGCATCTTCAAGACACGCACCATAGCCACCGACGCCTGCAAGAAGGGCCGCGTGTTTATCGGCGACACCCCCGCCAAACCCGCCCGCACAGTGAAAGTGGGCGACATTGTCCGTGTGCGCAAACCGCCGGTCACCTACTCGTTCCGCGTGCTTGCCCTCACATCCAACCGTCTGGGCGCCAAGCTCGTGCCCGACTACATGGAAAACATCACACCGCGCAGCGAACTCGACCTGCTCGAAGTGGTGAAGATAAGCGGCTTCGTCGACCGCCGTAAGGGCCTCGGCCGTCCCACCAAACGCGAAGGGCGGCAGCTCTCACAATTCACCGAGGAATCCTATCAGGATACCGATTCGATGGGCTGGGATTTCGACTTCGACGACGACTTCCTCAACGACGACTGATCAGCACCGACGGCGCATCCACTCCATCACATTGGCCGGCGCACGTCCGGCGCGAAGCTCTCCGGCCATGAACTCCATGGCCGGCGCCGCATGGTTGAAGAAACGTCGGTAACCCTCACACAACCAGTTCAACCCGGGCTCACCGGAGGCCGTCACCGCAAAACGGTTCTTCGGGCACTCTCCGTTGCAGATATCCGTGAAGCGGCATTCGAGACACTGCCGCGGCAGCGAGCCTCTCTTCGCGGCTCCGAAATCCATCTGCCGGGTCGACGTCATCATCTCGATAAGCGTGCTCTCATGTATGTTGCCGAGCTTATGCTGCGGGAACACGAAATGGTCGCACGAATAGACGTCGCCATTCCAGTCCACAATCCCCGCATGACCGCATTCGGCCGCCATCGAGCACACCCCCGGCTGCACCCCGACCCATCGGGCGAGCGTGGCGTCAAACAGCTGCACGAACACCCGTCCGACATCCTCGCGCACCCAGCGGTCGAACAGGCGGCACAGAAATTCGCCCCACTGCCCGGCCTTCACGCTCTCGGGCGTCACCACCGCATCAGAGCTGTCGGCATCAGTCACTGAAGCCAGACGTCCCGCGCCGTTTTCCCGCCGCCGCTCCACTATCGGTGTGAACTGCAGATAGCGGCAGCCAATCTTCTTGAAAAAATCATAGAATTCCTCGGGATATGCGACGTTGAAATCGTTGACCACGGCCATAGCATTCCACTCCACGCCATAGCGCTGCATCATGCGTATGCCGCGCATCACGGTCTGATGCGTCGGGCCCCCGCCCGCCATGTGCCTGTATTCATCATGCATATCCTCAGGCCCGTCGACCGAGATGCCGACGAGCCACCCGTTGGCCCGCAGGAAACGGCACCAGCGCTCGTTGATCAGCGTGCCGTTGGTCTGTATGCAGTTGGCTATCTTGCGCCCGCGGCCATATCTCCGCTGCAATTCCACCACATGCTCATAGAATGACAACGGACGCAACATCGCCTCCCCGCCATGCCACGTGAAGAGCACCTCTTCAACCGTCTGCGACTCGATGTACTGGCGCACGAACTCTTCAAGCGTCTCCTCGCTCATGAGCTGCCTCCCTACGCCCGCGCCCTTCTCAAGATAATAGCAGTAGTCGCACCGCATGTTGCACGCGGCGCCCACCGGCTTTGTCATCATGTACATCACCGCACCAAACGGATTGGCGCGGCCGCACTCTTCATCAAAATGTATCGTGTTGCCCATCAGCAAATAGTTCTGTTCTCTTTTTCGGGAAGCCTGCCGCAACCCGACAGCAAAGATAGTGCATTACGCCAAAACAATCGGCTCCTGTCGGGCGTTTTTTCCTTAAAAAGAACCCGACAATATGACATCCATCACATCAATCATCCCATCGCATAAGGTAGCGGTATGGCTGCTCGATTATATCCGCAAACTCGTCAACCATCTGGGTCTGAGCCGTGATCCGCGTCTCGAGGAGGCCATCTACGTAGTGATCATCGTGGCCGTGGCGTTGTTTCTCGGCTGGGGCATCCGCCGCTTAGTGCTGTGGGGCACACGCTGCTTCGTGGCCTGGCGCCACACCCGCATCGGCGATGCCCTTCTGAAAGAGCATGTGCTGTCGAAATGCTCCCACGTCATTCCTCCGCTCGTGATCCTCGCGCTGCTCCCGCTCGCATTCGACACCACGTCGGTTCTGCTGCATCTGTTCCGCCTCGCAATAATAATATATCTGATCATCACCATCACCCGCGCCATCAACGCCATCATCACCTTCGTGTGGGAGCGCTACAACGAGCGCGAGAACACCAAAAACCTTCCGCTGGGAGGCATACGCGACGTGCTGACGGGTATCGTGTGGATCATCTCGCTCATCATCATCGGATCGGTGATCTTCGACAAATCGCCGGCCGCGCTGCTTGCCGGACTCGGCGCTTTTGCCGCCGCCCTCATGCTGATATTCAAGGACAGCATCCTCGGTTTCGTAGCCGGCGTGCAGCTGTCGCAAAACGATATGCTCCGGATCGGCGACTGGATTGTGGTGCCGTCGACAATAGCCAACGGCATAGTGATCGACATGTCGCTCACCGCCGTGAAGGTGCAGAACTGGGACAACACCATCGTCACGCTTCCGCCCTACACGCTCGTGAGCACCTCGTTTCAGAACTGGCGCGGCATGTCGGACAGCGGCTGCCGCCTGATAAGCCGCGCCCTCTACATCGACGCCGACAGCGTGAAGGCCGCCACACCGGCGCTCATCGATTCCGTGGGCAAGCTTCCGGGCATGCAGCAGTTCCTCTCGCGCGTCAAAAGCGGCGGACAGTTTTATGATCCCGGACTGGCATGTGTCAACGGCTCCGCGCAGACCAACCTCGGCCTGTTCCGCGCCTATCTCTGCAACTATCTGCTCAACCATCAGCTCATAGCCACCGACCAGCAGATACTCGTGCGCATCCTCGACCCGACGCCGGCCGGCCTCCCGCTCCAGATATATTGCTACACGACGACGGCATGGACTGCCTACGAGGCCGTGCAGAGCGAACTCTTTGAGCATGCTGTCACGACGGCTCCGCTGTTCGGGCTGCACATCTACAATTATCCCGCCCCGGGAGCCGACACGGCTCACGACGCGGGATCACAGAATACGGTGGTTATAGCTCCGGCTGCTGATCAGAAGAAATAAGCCACCTTGACGGCCCACACCGAATTGCGTGCCGAATAGTTGGTGAGGATCTTGTCCTTCAGGGCATAGGTAAGTCCCATGGTGTAGCTTGCCGAAACCTGCCAGTTGCGTTTGATTTCCGCACCGATGCCAAAATCAACGCCCAGCTCACCGAAGGGATAGCTCAGACAGTCGATCTTGCTGTGGCCTACGAGGATTCCGACCGACGGACCGGCATAGGCAAACGGAGCAAGGATATCCTCGAAGCCGCTCAGATTGGTGTATTTGAAACGCAGATGCAGCGGAATCACGAGATAATGCAGATAGGAACGGTCGGTGCCGTAGCCCTGCACCTGCCACATCTTGTAATCGCCGAAATGAATCGTGGCTCCGCGCTGCTCATACTGCAGGCCGATATCGATGCCGAAACCGATGCCGGGAAACATCAGCTCGCCGGTAATGCCGGCCGAATAGCCTACACTCTTGTCGACGGTGCAGATGTCCTGTTTGAAATTCAGATCCGACACAGCGACACCCGCCGTCGGACCGTAACGGAATTCGGCCGAAGCCTTTATCGCGCCGGCTACTGCAGCCAGCATCAATATAGCGCAAAGAAATATCCTTTTCATAACATAGGTCTTATTTTCGGCAAAGGTAAGCAAAAAATTCATTAACTTTGCACCATTGAATAAAATTAACCCAAACTACAACCTTTAAACTCACTCCCATCATGGCCAAAAAAGCTCTTCTGATGATTCTCGACGGATGGGGAATTGGCAACCACTCCAAAGGCGACGTCATATTCTCCACTCCCACACCCTATTGGGACAAACTTCTTGCAACATATCCTCACTCCAGGCTCCAGGCTTCGGGTGAAAACGTCGGACTGCCCGACGGACAGATGGGCAACTCCGAAGTTGGCCATCTCAACATCGGCGCCGGCCGCGTTGTCTATCAGGACCTTGTAAAAATCAACAAAGCGTGCGCCGACGGCTCTATCCTCGAAAACCCCGAGATTAAGAGCGCGTTCAGCTATGCCAAAAACAGCGGCAAAGCCATCCATTTCATGGGCCTCACCTCCAACGGCGGCGTTCACTCATCGCTCGACCACCTCTTCGCCCTCTGCGACATCGCCAAGCACTACGGACTTGAGAAAGTCTACATCCACTGTTTCATGGACGGCCGCGACACCGACCCGCACTCAGGCATCGGTTTCATCCGCCAACTCCAGGAACACTGCGCCAAATCGGCCGGCCAGATAGCATCCATCATCGGCCGTTACTATGCCATGGACCGCGACAAACGATGGGAACGCGTGAAAGTGGCCTACGATCTGCTTGTCAAAGGCGAAGGCGTGCAGGCCACCGACATGGTTGAAGCCGTTCAGCAGTCCTACGACAACGACGTCACCGACGAATTCATCAAGCCCATCAACAACGCCAACATCGACGGCACGATCAAGGAGGATGACGCCGTGATCTTCTTCAACTACCGCAACGACCGCGCCAAAGAGCTGACCATAGCCCTGACACAGCACGACATCCCCGAAGCAGGCATGACCACCATCCCCGGCCTGCAATACTACTGCATGACCCCCTACGATGCCTCATTCACCGGCGTGCACATCATCTTCGACAAAGAGAATGTCGACAACACCCTCGGCCAGTATCTCTCGTCACTCAACAAAAAGCAGCTCCACATCGCAGAGACAGAGAAATACGCTCACGTAACCTTCTTCTTCAACGGCGGCCGCGAAGCCCCCTACGAAGGCGAGGAACGCATCCTCGTGGCATCGCCTAAAGTTGCCACCTACGATCTCAAGCCCGAGATGAGCGCCTACGAAGTGTGCGACAAACTCGTGGAGGCCATCAAATCAGAGAAATTCGATTTCATCGTCGTCAACTACGCCAACGGCGACATGGTTGGCCACACCGGCGTCTATGAAGCCATCGAGAAAGCCGTTAAGGCTGTAGACCAGTGCGTCAACAAGACCATTGAAGCAGCCAAAGCCGCCGGCTACGAAGCCATCATCATCGCCGACCACGGCAACGCCGACAACGCCATCAACGCCGACGGCACCCCCAACACAGCCCCGTGCCCTGCATCTACGTGACCAGCCGCAAGGACGCCCACGTTGAGGACGGCAAACTCGCCGACGTAGCCCCCACCATTCTTTCCATCATGGGTCTGCCCCAGCCGAAAGAAATGACCGGCCACTCCCTCATCGACTGAGCTAATGCCTGACAGCATACTACGACGAACAATCATCCCCTATTCAATATCCCAAGCTCCCTCCCTGACATCACGTCGGGGAGGGATTTTTTATTCGTCGACAGATCGGCTTTTTGACCTGACTTAGAAACTGCTTAGAGCTTGTTTAATAATAAATGTTGACGGCAGGG
>OHHT01000471.1_pt1 | contig 14773 bp, 10 predicted proteins | sample 1568061 | NCBI WGS metagenome assembly OHHT01 (sample SAMEA3879550, study PRJEB24766) | human gut metagenome | biome: human-associated habitat; feature: feces | place: USA | collected 1985/1987 | reverse complement strand
GATAGGCGTGGAGGTGTTGCCGATCTCGCAGCCCATGTTGCGGAATCCTTCGAGAGCGTAGTGTGTGACGTCCCAGAGGGCCTGCTGGCGCTCGGGCTCTGTCTCCATGATCTCGAGGGCTTTGAGGGCGGCTGCTGTCGAGGCCGGGGTGATGCTGGCGGTGAAGATGTAGGAGCGCGAGTGGTGGCGGAGGAAGTTGGTGATCTCTTTGTCGGTGGCAATGAATCCGCCGAGCGAGGCGAAGGATTTGGAGAATGTGCCCATGATGAGGTCAACGTCGTCGGCTACGCCGTAGTGGTGGCAGACGCCGCGGCCGCCGGGGCCGAACACGCCGATGCCGTGAGCTTCGTCGACCATCACGGATGCGTTGTATTTCTTGGCAAGCTCGGTGATTGTCTTGACGTCGGCAACGTCACCTTCCATCGAGAAGACGCCGTCGGTGACGATGAGCTTCACTTTGTCGGGGTCGCATTTGCGGAGCTGCTTTTCGAGCGACTCCATGTCGTTGTGTTTGTATTTGAGCGACTGGGAGAAGGAGAGACGGCGGCCTTCGATGATGGAAGCGTGGTCCTGTTCGTCCCAGATGATGTAGTCTTCGCGGCCGGTGAGGGTGGAAACGACGCCGAGGTTCACTTCAAATCCGGTGGAATAGATCATCACGTCCTCTTTGCCGATGTATTCGGCGATGCGTGCTTCGAGCTGCTTGTGCAGGTCGAGCGTGCCGTTAAGGAAAGGTGAGCCGGCGCATCCGGTGCCATATTTGCGGGTGGCTTCGATAGCTGCTTCTTTGATTCGGGGGTCATTGACAAGGCCGGTGTAGCAGTTGCTGCCGAACATCAGCACTTTCTTACCGTCGATGATCACTTCCGGATCCTGTTCGCTTGATATTGCACGGAAATAGGGATAAACTCCGGCGGCTTTCACCCGCTGCGGTTCTGTGTACTTTGATAATTTTTCTTGTAATAGCTTCATGGTTAAGGACATGATGACTTTTTAACTATCTGCGTCGCAGGCGCCGAGAGCCGTTGGCGACTAAACAGGCTGCAAATTTAATTAAAATTTGCGGATTATTGTCGCTCTTTGTCTACATTTTTTTGCCGCGGGTGAAATTTTGTCAGGGTTCGGGGCTATTTTTTGACCCTTTGCCACTGGCGGTTGCGGGCGTCTCAGCTGAGGGGGAGTCCGCCGAGCATGTCCAGGGCGAGGTGGAGTACGCGTTCAGGGGCGTGGGCTATGTGGTCGGCGTGGTTTTCGCGCAGCTCCTGCTCGGTGCGGAAGCCCCAGGTGACGCCTACGGAAGTGACGGCGGCGCGGGTGGCCGTCTGCATGTCGACGCCCGAGTCGCCAACGTAGAGCACCTGCGCTTTCGGCGTGGGGCATTCGTTGAGGATGCTGAACACTATCGAGGGGTCGGGCTTTACGGGGATGCCCTCGCGGTTGCCGTGGATGGCGGCCCACTCGACATCGGGGAAGTAGTGGCGGATGAGCTCATCGACGGCTGCCTGATATTTGTTGGAGGCCACGGCGATCTGGATGCCGTTGTGGCGCAGCGCGCGGAGCAGTTCGGCGATGCCGGGGTAGGGGCGGTGAGGTGCGAGCCGTAGTAGTCGGTGAAGTGGCGGCGCATGATGGCTACGTTTTCTTCGGTGCGTTCGTCCTCGGGCATCACGCGCTCCAGTAGGCGTGTCACGCCGTTGCCTACATAGTAGGGGTAGGCGGCCGGCGAATGCTGCGGGTAGTGGCATTGGGCGAGGGCGTAGTTGGCGGCGTCGGCGAGGTCGGCTATTGTGTTGAGGAGGGTTCCGTCTAAATCGAATATCACTAACATGGGTGCGGTGTCTTTATAATATATAATATATATGTGCTGTCGCTGACTGAGGCTGTAGCGGTGTCGCGGGCAAGCTGTGTCAATAATAACAATCGGGGCGGTCAGAATGGATAACCGACGGAGAAATGAAATGAGGTGTCGCGTTTCCAGCGGGGGTGTATGATGGGCCAGCGTTCCTGATTCATGGCCGGGTTATGGGCTTTGATGCCGAGGTCGAAACGGAGGAGGAAGTAACTGAAGTCCATGCGCAGGCCTATGCCGTAGGCGAGGGCTATCTGTTTCCAGAAGGTGTTGAAATGAAACATGCCGCCGGGCTGGTTCTCGTAGTTGTGGATGGTCCAGATGTTGCCGGCATCGATGAAGGCGGCGCCTTCAAACACCCAAAAGAGCTTGGCGCGGTATTCGGCCGAGAGGTCGAGGCGTATGTCGCCGCACTGGTTGATGAAGTCGGTGACGGAGTTGCGGGAGTCGAAGCTGCCGGGGCCGAGGGTGCGCACGCCCCAGCCGCGCACGCCGTTGGCGCCGCCGGCGTAGAAGCGTTTCTCAAAGGGGAGCACGCGGGAGTTGCCGTAGGGCACTCCGATGCCGAAGCCGGCGTGGAAGGCGAATGCGTGGCGGTCGGTGAGGTTGAGCGTGAGCGAATAGTCGACTTCGGCTTTGGCGTATTGTGAATACTGGATGCCGAACACGGTGTAGACGCCGTCGTCGCGACGCTGGTTGGATAGCGAGGAGATGGCGTAGAGGATGTTGCCGGCGGTTTCGGCCGAGGCGCGAAGGGTGTAGACCGAGGGCTGGAGACGGTAGCGGCCCGGCAGCGAGGTGGCTATCTGCTTGTTGGTGATGTTGATGGTGTAGCCGGTGCGCATGATGAAGTGGTCTTCGTAGCTGTAGCGCAGCAGCGGGTTGTCGGGGGCTATCTGGTTGATGAAGTCGATGGTCGATTCGGGGAGGTAGACGTAGTTGACGTCGACGAGGTCCCAGGTGCGGCGCACGCGGTTGTCGGGCGTGTTCCATTTGTATTTCCAGGCCGCGCCGGCGATGACGCGGGTGTATTCGGGGCGTTCCTGATAGTTGAACGATAGCGCCAGCTCGGTGGAGGCTTTGCTTCGCTGGCGGAAGCTGCGGCTGAGGAAGGGCATCATGTATTTGGGGAATGTGAGGCCCACTTCGGCGGCATATTCCGTGTAGCGGTCGTTGATGAGGTTGGAGAGATTGCCCGAGAGGCTCTCGTAGTTGACGCGGAATTTGGTGGTGAGCAGGTTGCTGCGCCGGGCGAGGTCGCGGTGCTGGTAGGCCACGCCGACGCCGAAACCGAAGTCGCCCTCGGAGTTGGTGCCTTCGAGTTCGAATGTTACGCCCTGCTTCTTGTTGCGTGTCAGGAAGATATAGGCGTCAAGACGTTCGGTGCCGTCGACGAATCCGGTGGGCACCATGTCGATGTTGATGCTCTTGATGATGCCGAGCTGGGCAAGCGATTCGTAGGTGCGGTTGACGGCCTCGGTGCTGTAGGACATGTCACGGTGGAGGAAGCATTTCTCTTCGAGGGCCGAGGGGAGGAGGTAGTGGTCGCGGTCGGGATAGATCACGGTGATGCCTTTGTAGTTGACGGCGTCGCCCTCGGCTCCGGCGATGTCTTCGCGTCGGAGACCGCGCGTAGAGCCGGCCACGAAGATGATGCGGTTGATGACGTAGCGGCGGTGCGTGGCTATGGAGTCGGCTTCGGAGGGCGCGCCTGCCTGGTGGCGGAGCGGGCGCGGGGGACGCACCACCATGGTGAGGTCGACGTCGAGCGACTGCTCGGCGGTGTCGGCGGTGAAGGTGATGTATTCTTTGGAGAAGCCGTAGTAGCCGGCATCGCGCATCAGGGCTGTCAGTCGGGTGCGTTCGGCGTCGAGCGCCGTGCGGTCGAGGTTTTCGCCGCGGTTGAGGGTGAAATTGGCCGAGTCGGCCATGACGATGCGTTCGATGGCGGTGTCGGAGAATTCATAGGCCATGTTGCGGATCACGTGTGCCTTGCCGGGATAGAGACGATAGTCCACGCGGATGCGCGTGCTGTCGTCGCTGACGGTGGCGTCGGCTTCGACCTGCGCGTCCATGAAGCCTTTGTTGACGAGGGCCTGGCGCAGCTGGCGGGTGGAGGCTTCCGTCAGCTCGCTGTCGTAGATCACCGGCGGCTGCCCGAGGCGGCGCAGCCAGCGGTTGTACCACCGCGTGGTGTCGCGCCCCGACATGTTGTAGACGCCGAGCTGCAGCTTGGCGAAGCCGAGCACTTTATGGTTGGGCTGCTGGCGCACATAGTTGATGAGCTCTGTGCGGTCGAGGCCGGCGGAATCGTCGACCAGGATGCTGATGTCGTCGAGCAACATCTTTCCTTCAGGCACATGACGGGTCGAGCGGCAGGCCGACAGGGCCGTCAGCAGCAGGGCTATCGCTATTATGGCGGGGATGTTTCGCGTCATGGGTTGATTTGAGATTGCAAAGTTAACGCCGCGGAGCGGATTTTGAAAGCAAAAGCGAAAAAATAACGGGCGGCAGGCAATGCTATGTGACAAAAAAGCCTTAACTTTGCACTCCGTAAAAGGCAGGCAGAACAATAGTTTCCGATATATCAATATATTACGCTTATTTCAATGAATCTTTCCTGGTTAACAGAACTCTTGGGTCCGGGCAACACATCGCTGGCGGGCACGCTGGTGCTCTATTCGTTTGTGATTGCGCTGGGTGTGTTTCTGGGCAAGCTGAAGGTGGGTAGCGTGTCGCTCGGTGTCACATTCGTGCTCTTCGTGGGCATCCTGATGGGACATATGGGCTACGTGGTCGATGCCAACGTGCTGAAGTTTGTGCGTGAATTCGGCCTCATCCTGTTCATCTTCGCCATCGGTATTCAGGTAGGTCCGGCCTTTTTCTCCTCGTTCAAGAAGGGCGGCATACGCCTCAATATGCTGGCCGTCAGCTGTATCGTGCTCAACGTAGCGATCGTGCTCACCATCTATTTCATCGATGGCAACACGAACATTAACGCTCTCGTCGGCGTGATGTCGGGTGCCGTCACCAACACCCCCGGACTGGCAGCCGCACAGCAGGCTGTTCAGGAAAACGCCAATGCCGTCGACGCCATCAACACCATGTCGATGGGCTATGCCGCTGCTTATCCTCTTGGCGTGTGCGGCATCATCGGCGCCATGTTCCTCATCAAAGCGCTGTTTAAGATCAAGATCGACAAGGAGGTCAAGGCTATGGAAGAGGAGAATGAAAAACTCCAGTCAAAGCCTAACTTTGTGTCGATCGAAGTGACGAACCATCTGATCAACGGGCGTTCGCTGCGCGAGCTGCACGACATTATCCAGTGCGATTTCGTGATCTCACGACTGATGGACCAGAGCGGCAACATCATTATCCCGACGTCACAGACGCAGATCCGCGTGAGCGACAAGCTGTTTGTGATCCTTTCGGTCAGCGACACGGCACGATTTGAATCGGTCGTGGGTCCGGAAGTGGAGATGGACTGGGAAGAGGTGACGCCGAGCCGCGTGGTTTCGCGCCGTATCGTCATCACCAAGAGCCAGTACAACGGTGTGGCTCTGGGTTCGCTTCGTCTGCATGCCGGCTATCAGCTCAACGCCACCCGCGTCAACCGCGCCGGCGTCGACCTTATCGCCTCGCCCGACCTGCGCCTTCAGATGGGCGACCGCATCACGGTTGTAGGCGACCTCAACGACATCGACCGTCTGGCCAACCGCCTTGGCAACTCGATGAAGCGTCTTAACGAGCCTAACATGATCACGATTTTCGTGGGTATCCTCTTCGGTATTATCGTGGGTTCCATCGAACTTCCGTTCAGTATGAAACTCGGTCTGGCAGGCGGTCCGCTCGTTGTGGCCATCCTCCTGAGCCGCTTCGGCTACAAGTTCAAGCTCGTCACCTACACATCATCGTCGGCCTCGCTGCTCATGCGCGAACTGGGCATCTGCCTCTTCCTCGCGTCGGTGGGCATTTCGGCAGGCGCCAACTTCGCCGAAACGGTGTTCAATCCCACGGGTATGTGGTGGGTGATCTGGGGCTTCATCATCACCTTCGTGCCTCTGGTGATTGTGGGCTGTGTTGCCCGTGGCATCTACAAGATCAATTTCTTGACTATCATGGGTATGTTCTCGGGCGGCTATACCGATCCTCCGGCTCTGGCTTACGCCAACAACGCCACCGGCAACGATGCTCCGGCCGTGTCGTATTCGACCGTCTACCCGCTCACGATGTTCCTGCGCGTGGTCGCGGCTCAAGGCCTGATCATAGCGTTCACCTGATCCATCAGCAAGCATAAAACGGCGCCGCGCCAGAACGTTGGTTTCTGACGCGGCGCTGTCTGTTTTATGCCGGATTTGTGTCACATGAAGCGGTTGAAGATGGCTTCAAGGTCGGACGAGGCTATCTCGCCTGCGTCGCGCCACACCTCTTCGCCGTTTTTGTACATCACCCATGTGGGGTAGCTTTCGACGCCGAACACGCGGTCGATCTCGGGGTGCGCGTCACCGTCGTACTGGAGTATGTTCACGCGGCCGTCGTAGACCTCTTTCAGGCTTTCGACAATCGGCATCATACGGTGGCAGTGGGGGCACCACGATGCATAGATCTCGACAAGCGTCGGTGTCGGGCCGTCGAACATATCTTGTAATGTTTTCTGATTCATGACTCTATGTGTTTTGATGCCGGTCTGGGGCGATGTTATTGCATGTCGCTCTTGGTGTCGTTGACAAATTCTTTCACTTTGGCCACGAGCGGCTCTTTCTGGTGCAGGCCGTAGCCGCGCCATAAGGCTTCGCCGTTTTTAAAGAGGATGAGCGTGGGCACCGAACGGATGTGGTAGCGGGCGGCCAGCTCGGCGTTGCGGTCAATGTCGACTTTTATCACGTTGGCGCTGTCGCCGACTTCGTTTTTCACTTGTTCAAGAATAGGGCCCTGCATGCGGCACGGACCGCACCAGGTGGCGAAGAAATCGACCAGCGTGGGTTTCGGCCGGGCGATCATTTCATCAAATTCGTTCATAAGGCATTTATGTTATATGATGGTTAATAATGGCGGTTGCAGGCGCCGGGCTGTTTTCCCCCGGAAGTTGAGGCTGCCGGAGCCGGCGTTCATTTTCAATAACAATAATCGGCGGCGGTTGGTTTTGGGAGTTTTCAAACGATTATTTTTTGCCGTTAAATGCAGATTGCTTATTTTTGTGAGAAAATAAGCAAAAGAGTCTTTATGGCACACATCAACCTTCAAGGCATGGGCGTGGCGCTTATCACGCCGTTTAAGGCCGACAAATCGATTGACTTCGAAGCATTGGGCCGCTTGCTCGATTATCAGATACAGAGTGGCGTGGACTATCTTGTGGTGCTGGGCACAACGAGCGAGAACCCGACGCTCGAGCCGGAGGAGCGTGAAGCGATCAAGCGTTTTGTCGCTTCGCATGTCGACGGGCGCGTGCCTCTGGTGCTCGGCTGCGGCGGCAACAACACGTCGGCCGTGGTGCGCGAGCTCACCTCGACCGATCTGTCGGCATTCTCGGCCATCCTGTCGGTGGTGCCTTACTACAACAAACCCTCGCAGGAGGGCATCTATCAGCACTATGCCGCCGTGGCCAAGGCTTCGCCGCTGCCTGTGGTGCTCTACAACGTGCCCGGACGCACGGGCGTCAACATGGCGCCTGAGACCACACTGCGCCTCGCTGCCGATTTCCCCAACATCGTGGGCGTGAAAGAGGCCTCCGGCAATATGGTGCAGGTGGATGAGATAATCAAGCACAAGAGCCCCGACTTCATGGTGATCTCGGGCGATGATGCCGTGACCTTCCCGCTTATCACCCTCGGCGCCGTGGGAGTCATCTCGGTGATCGGCAACGCATTCCCAAAGGAATTCTCACGCATGGTGCGGCTGGCTCTTGCCGGCGACTATGCCTCGGCTCGCACCATCCATCACCGGTTCAACGACCTTTTCGGGCTGCTTTTCGTCGACGGCAATCCCGCCGGAGTGAAGTGTGTGCTTCACGCCATGGGATTCTGCGAAAACGAGCTGAGGCTTCCCCTTGTGCCGACGCGGATCACTACACTTGAAAAAATCAATCGCGTGCTTGAAACCCTGCGGTAAAACGTCGGCCTCGTTTCATGGAATTTGCTTATATCCCCCAAAAAGCGTAACTTTGCACCGCAAACAGGTCCGGTAGCTCAGCTGGATAGAGCATCTGCCTTCTAAGCAGACGGTCCCGCGTTCGAATCGCGGCCGGATCACAGAAAAGTCACCGGGAATTTTTCCCGGTGACTTTTTTATGTATCTTTTTAATTTTGTGTTACATCCGTTACGTCTCTATTGCTCGGGTCAATACACGCGATGGTCTCGGCGTTCTCTGTTCATGGCTTCTTTGATGCTACTGTCTCTGTTGAAGTCTTGCTGTAGCTTTTTCGGTAGATTTCATTGACTTAAATTCAAACACACTCTTAAAGGACCCATTATCTTTGTGGCGTAGGCCGCTCAGACCGCCGATGGCAGTGTCGCGGTTTGGCTTAGCTTTCCCCGGGCATGGGGGGCAAGGGCGGAGATGGAGAGCGTTGGCAGGTCGGCAGGAGAGGCGACGCGGCGGAGAAAACAAAAACGGGCTGTCTCGGCGACGGCCCGTTTTGCGGTTATTGTTTCAAAAAAAAATGCTTCTTAATTACTAATGCAAGTTGTTTTATGCGGTATAGATCGGGGTGTATATTGGGTTTATTACCTAAACGAGGTAAGATTCTTTGTATTCGCTTGCAAAGGTAATGAGCTAAAGTTGGGGCACGGTGGCTATTTCGTTACAATGCTATGGCAATGGGCGGTTTGTTGGTCTATTTAACATTTTTTAAGCAACAAGTAGCGCCCGACACCGGCGAATAAAGTTGGGGCGCGGGTGCTGAGGCTTTGAGCTTCAGCTGATGGGAGGGGACGGGTAGGAGGAATGTGAGAGCGGGGGGCTTATGCGCTCTTTCGCAAGGTGAACATGAATTCGAGGCCGCCGTTGGGGCGGTTGTGGACCGACATTACGCCGCCGAGCGATTCGATGATGTTTTTGACGATCGGGAGGCCGAGGCCGGTGCCGCCGGTTTTGCGGGCGCGGCCGGCGTCGACGCGGAAGAAGCGGTCGAAGAGGTGGGGGAGGTTGGCGTCATCGACGCCACGGCCGTTGTCCCAGAAGGCGAAGGTGTAGAATTCTTTCGACTGGGCCACGAGGCGTACGCCCATGGCGGTGCCGTGGGAGTGGATCACGGCGTTTTTGATGAGGTTGGAGAGTGCGCTGGTCAGGAGGTTGGCGTTGCCGAGCACTTCGCAGTCGAGGGGCACGTCGTATTCAAATGTCATGTCGCCGGTGAGTCCTGCGGTGGAGAAGTCGTTGTCGATGGAGTAGACGATGTCGTGGAAGTTGATGGTGGTAACGGGGATGTTGCCGCTGCCTTCTTCGAGGCGGGTCATGGTGGCCACGTCGTTGAGGAGGTTGCAGAGGCGGTCGACGTTTTGCTGGGCGCGGCGCAGGAAGTAGGTGCGTGTCTTGTCGTCCATGTCGTCGGATGAGAGCACGGTGTCGAGGTAGCCTTTGATGACGCCCACGGGAGTTTTGAGCTCGTGGTTGATGTTGTTGGTCATCTGGCGTTTGATGCGTGCTTTTTCCTCGACGGCGTGGATGGCCACGTTGTGTTCGCGCTGGCTTTTTTCGAGGGCGTTGGTGCGGTCGCGGTAGAGTTTCACGATCTGGCGAGAGATGTCGCCGAGCTCGTTGTGGGGGAATTTGCTTTCGTCAAACTGCACATTATTATTATTGGCGTTGTTGGCGAAATCGCGAAGTATGCGTATGTTGTTGGTGATGTTGCGGGTGATGAAATAGGCGGTGAGCGCGGAGGCGGCGAGGAGCACTATGAGAATGGACCAGAATGTGACGTCGGTTGTGGAGAGTGATTCACGGAGCGTGGCGGTCAAGGGCATGGCCGTGTAGATGAGGAGCTTGCCGTCGTTGCTCTTTGCCGATTTGAAGTAGTAGAGCTCGCCGGTGGTGCTGGAGGCCTGGCCTTCGTAGTTGTCGTCGGATTTCTTGTTGAGCTGCCTGGCCACGAACTCTTTGTCGATGGGAGCACCGAGGTAGTAGCGCGGTGTCTTGCCGTTGTCGAAGTCGTCTTTTTCAAACACGCTGATGCGCACGCCGTCGTAGCGTGAGTCTTCGAAGGATATGCCGAGGGTGCGGATGAATTCGCCGAGGTCGTGGTCCTCGTTGGTGTTGCGTTGCTCGTAGACTGCGATGATGCGGCTGCTGAGGAGGTCGAGCTGCTGGACAATGGTGCGCTCGCGCATGTTTGTTTCGTGATTGTAGAAGTAGCTCATGAGGAAAATCACGATGAGCCACGAGAGGAGCACGATAGGCACAAATATGCGCCACCAGAAACTAAACCGTCTCTTTAAAACCATAGCCGAATCCCAGACGTGTCACGATGTTATTTCCGTAGGGGCCGATTTTTTTGCGCAGTCGGGCGATGTTGGTGTCGATGGTGCGGTTGGTCACGACCACGTCGTTGTCCCATACCTGACGGATGATTTCTTCGCGCGAATAGATGCGGTTGCGGTGGGTGAGGAAAAAGAGGAGGATGTCGAATTCGGTGCGGGTCAGGCCCATGTCTTCACCGTTGAGGAATCCGAGCTTGTCGTTGCGGTCGATGCGGAGCGTGTGGAAAGAGATGTCGGGTTCGTAGAGGCTCTGTGACACGTTGTATTCCCACTGGCGCGAGGCCTGGCTGCGGCGGAGCACGGCGCGGACGCGGGCAAGCACTTCGCTGATCACAAACGGTTTTGAAATATAGTCGTCGGCTCCGATATTGAGTCCCATTACGGTGTCGTCTTCGCCATTGAGCGCGGAGCAGAATATGAAGGGGGTGTTTTCGATCTCGGGCATGTTTTTCACCCGTTTGGCAAAGTCGAATCCGCTCAGATGCTCCATCATGATGTCGACAATGAAAAGCGAATAAGCTGATAGGTCCATTTCGAGCGCTTCTTCGGCGCTGTAGGCGCAATCGACTTCGTAGCCTTCTTTTTCGAGGTTGAATTTGAGGATCTCGCAGAGAGCCTCTTCGTCGTCGATTACTAAGATCTTAATTCTCATTGTGGTATAGGGTATAATAGAATAATTGATGTCAGGACGGTGCGACCGTCTTTTTAGCGATTGTAAAGTTACAAAACAGATGACAAAGCTATAAGTTAAACAATGTTAAAATAGCGTTTGGACCGAACCGACGGTGCGTGTGGGTGTTATAAGGGTATAATTACTATTTGCACTGTGTTTTTTTTCATGGTATTAGATTTAAGGTTAAAGATTAAGCGGCTGTCGTGAGACAGCCGTTTCGTTTTTCTGTGGGGTGAAAACACGATTTGGCGTGAATTTTTATTGTTGTTTGGAAAATTATAGCTATTTTTGAATCCGTTAATAATCCAATCTCTCCGTCGGAATGTCGGCGGAGCCACTGAATCAACCCTAAATTTCTACAAAATGGAATTGCTTGACCATGAAGCAGAAGCTGCCCGGCAGCCCGATGCTAACCCTACCGCTGAAACATCTACCGAAACAACCGTTATTGCAACCGAAGAGACTGTGAGAGAAGAAGATCGCCCGCAGCCGGCTACGGTTGAACAGCTTATCGGCCGTCTGAAAGAAATAGCCGCTATGGCCGATACGGAGATCAACGCCGATGAGGTGAGTCACATCAAGCAGCAATTCTATTATCTGCGTAATGAAGCGCGTGCTGCTGCCGAAGCTGCCGCCGAAGGCGAAGAAGCTGCCGAAGCATCTGCCGAAACTGCTGAAGCCGCCGCTGAAGGCGAAGCCGCACCGCAGGCCGATGCCGTAGAAGAGACCTTCAAGGTTCTCCTCGCTGAAATAAAAGAGAAGAAAGCTGCGATGCGCGCCCGCATCGAGGCTCAGCAGCTGGCCAATCTCGAGCGCAAAAACGCCATCATCGCCGAGATGCAGGCGATGAGCGCCGACACCGACAATGTCAACCGCCACTATCCCCGCGTCAAAGAGCTGCAGGCCGAGTTTAAGGCTATCGGCGAGGTGCCGCAGCAAAACTCAACCGAGACGTGGAAAGCCTATCAGGATGCCGTGGAATATTTCTACGACCAATGGAAGGTGAACAAAGAGCTCCGTGACTACGACTTCAAGAAAAACCTTGCCGAGAAGCAGCTGCTCATCGACGAGGCCGAAAAGCTTGGCAGCGAGTCCGATGTGGTCGTCGCTTTCCGCCGCCTGCAGGAGCTTCACGACAAATGGCGTGAGATCGGCCCTGTGGCCAAAGAGTTCAGAGAAGAGATCTGGACCCGCTTCAAAGACCTGTCGGCCGACATCAACAAACGCTATCAGGCTTTCTTTGAGGAACGCAAGAAACGCGAGCAGGAAAACCAGGACGCCAAAACCGCCCTTTGCGAGCGCATCGAGGCCATCGACATCGCGTCGCTCAAAGGATATTCCTCGTGGAACAAAGCCACACAGATTATAATAGACGCGCAGGAAGAGTGGAAAAAACTTGGCTATGCCTCGCGCAAAACCAACAACGCTCTCTTCAGCCGCTTCCGCCAGTGCTGCGACAAATTTTTCGCTGCCAAGGCCGAATTCTTCCACTCGATGAAGGATGAGCTGGCCCGCAATCTCGAGGCCAAGACCCGTCTCTGCGAGGAAGCCGAATCGCTCAAGGACAGCACCGACTGGAAATGCACGGCCGACCGCCTTGTCGAGCTGCAGAAACAGTGGAAGACCATCGGCGCCGCGCCCAAGAAACAGAGCGATCTCATCTGGAACCGCTTCCTTGCCGCCTGCGACTGTTTCTTCAACCGCAAGAAAGCCGACGCATCGTCGACCCGCAAAACCGAGCAGGCCAACCTGGCCGCCAAGCGCGATATCGTGGCTCAGCTTACGGCGCTCAACTCGCCCGAAGCCGACACCCCGCGCGACGAGGCCATAGCACGTATCAACGCCCTGCGCGCAACGTGGCAGGAGACCGGCCATGTGCCCTTCCGAGAGAAAGAAAAGCTGCATGAAGCCTACCGCGAGGTGGTGCGTCAGCTCTTTGATAAATACGACATGCATGAGACGCGTGCCCGTCAGGCTTCGTTTGAGGCATCGCTCAACGAGCTCTCGGCCGACAAGCAGAAGCTCGGCCGAGAACGCGAACGTCTGATGCGCGCCTATGAGTCGCGCCGCAATGAGCTCACCACCTATGAGAACAACCTCGGATTCTTCAACTCCAAATCGAAATCGGGCGAATCGATGCTTCGCGAAGTGCAGCGCAACATCCAGCGCCTTAAAACCGATATCGCCGATCTCGAGAACAAAATCCGCCTCATAGACACGAAGTTCTGACAGCTATCGGGTAGGTAACCTAAAACCAGACAGGCAATGACAGGGATCAATGCTCGCGGACGTTACGGACGTTATATACAGTTGATACTCAACTGTGTGGACTTCCTGATAATCAATATCGCGTTTATCATAGCAGCCCGACTGTCGCCGGAGTTTGTGGCCGAGCGCACCCGCACGGTGTGGCTCCTGGCCAACATCTCCTATCTGCCTGCCGCCTATCTCCTGGCTCACACTCAGACTACGCGCTCGATAGGCATGGAGCATGTGCTGACCAATTCGATCAAGGCGGTGGCTTTCCATGCGCCTGTGTTCATCTGCACGCTCTATTTCCTGCAGCTCGACCGCATACCGTGGGTGGCATTCGCCGAGTTTTATGGCGCGATGCTTGTGCTCTTCCCGCTGTGGTGGCTGCTTTCGCGCATCATCATCAAGTATTTCCGCCGACGCGGCCGCAATTTCAGCCGTGTGCTGATCGTGGGATCCAACCCGATGGCGCGTAAGCTCTACGACGTCATGTCGTCCGACATCGGGTTCGGCTATCGCATAATGGGCTTTTTCGACGACGCTCCCTGCTCGAGAATACCCGAGGGGATGTACCGCGGCACCATAGACGACCTTGAAACATACGTTGCCGAAAACGGCATCGATGAGATATTCTGCGTGTTGCCCGGCGATCAGGCTGACCAGATAAACCGCACGCTGCAAATAGCCGAAAACCACGTGGCGCAATATTATTATGTGCCTCAGATCGGGAAAAACGTCAACCGCAACTACGACATGTATGCCCTCGGCCCGATACCGGCGATGTCGGTGCGCCATCAGCCTCTCACGCGGTTGTCCAACCGTTTGTGCAAGCGGGCGTTTGACCTCGCGTTTTCCGGGCTGTTCATGATCGTCTCGCCGCTGATTTTCATACCGGTGGGCATAGCCATCAAGATATCATCGCCGGGCCCTGTGTTCTTCAAACAGAAACGCACCGGCTATCGCGGCCGTGAGTTTAACTGCTACAAGTTCCGCACTATGCGCGTCAATGCGGCCGCCGACACGCAGCAGGCCACGAAGGACGATCCGCGCAAGACGCGGCTGGGCAACCTGTTGCGGCGCACCAGCATCGACGAGCTCCCGCAATTTATCAATGTGCTGAAAGGCGAGATGTCGGTCGTGGGGCCGCGGCCTCACATGCTTCGTCACACCGAGCAGTATTCGCGTCTGATACAGAAATACATGGTGCGCCACTACATCAAGCCCGGCATAACAGGGTGGGCGCAGATCAACGGCTACCGCGGCCAGACCGAGGAGCTGTGGCAGATGGAAAAGCGCGTGGAGCACGACGTGTGGTATATCGAGCACTGGAGCACGATGCTTGATCTGAAGATCATTTTCCGCACCGTGTACAATGCCATCCACGGCGAGAAAAACGCATTCTGAGCTTTTTAATCACTTAACGATTGGGCCGGTTCCTGATGGGATCGGCCATTTTTGTCGTTTATTAGTATCCATCCGAAAAAAGCCGACTTGATTTTGTCAGGTCGGCTTAGGTTTTGTAG
>OHHT01000465.1_pt1 | contig 14892 bp, 12 predicted proteins | sample 1568061 | NCBI WGS metagenome assembly OHHT01 (sample SAMEA3879550, study PRJEB24766) | human gut metagenome | biome: human-associated habitat; feature: feces | place: USA | collected 1985/1987 | reverse complement strand
TACAATTTTTCCACAAGTTGTGGAAGATTTGTCTTTTCAGAATCTTCCACAACTTGTGGAAGATTTACAAATTGCTGTTTATAAAGAAGATAAAAACGTTTTGCGTAGCGAATAGAAGTCTCGGATAATCCTTCAACATCGGGCATTTCATGTCGCAAATCACGGCTTAATGTGGCGTAGAACTTACTTCCATACTTATTGTCTGCCTGTTTTTCCGCTATGTCCTTGCCAAGCTCCCAATAATAGTGAAGCATCTCTTTGTTCACTTTTAGTGCAGCTTTGATCTGGCTGCTGCGATAGCGTTTTACGAGATTCTTGAGCCATAAAACGTAATCCTTATCCAATATGCTGATAGATTTATTCATTATCCTTGATTTATCTTCCAATATTGGTGTTTCATCGGCCTAAAGCTTTGCGGCAGCTTACAATAATTTTGGCCACCGGTCGTAGATGATGGGTCAGGCACCAGGTGATGATTTTCATTTTGGTGTTGAGGTAAGGACAGCCCATGATGTGTTGCCGCTTGTCGGGGTTGTGGGCGAGGAATGCATCGAATGTGGCAGTGTCGAGTGCCAAAGTGTGGGAGTGGCGGAGCGATCGGTAGGCAAGTGCTTTGCTCAATGGTTTATATGCATTATGCTCTTTGAAGAAGCTGATGATGTCGTTATACGCCGATAGTGCTTCTTTTTGTGAGATGGCAGTCATGTTGTGGCAAATTGAGCTGTCGGTCTGCCGGTAGTTGTAGAGGCAGTCGTCAATGGTTGTGATCTTTTTGGCGAAATACATGCATCGCACCATAAAATGATAGTCCTCGCACCAGCTTATACCCTCCGGGAATCTTATTTTGTGCTCTTCGATAAGATGTCGGTTTATCAGACTTCCCCAGGTTACCGTCCATTGGCTTATGATATATCGATTAAGAACGTCTGATTTGTTTCCGTTGAATGAAATTACCCCCCGTTTTGTATATCTGATTATCAGCGTATTGAAATTTAAAATCGCACATGGTGATGTCGGCATCCGCCGGCTTGTGCAGCGCTTCGAGGTAGGTTGGCTCTACCCAATCGTCGGCATCGATAAAGGCTATCCATTGGCCGCGAGCTTTGTCAAGACCGAGGTTTCGGGCTGCGCTGACTCCGCCGTTGGGCTTGTGGATCGCACGGATGCGGCTATCGTATGCGGCATAGCTGTCACAAATGGCAGGGCTTTCATCGGTCGATCCGTCATCGACAAGGAGCAGCTCAAAATAGCTGAACGTTTGTGTGAGGATGCTGTCGACACATTGACGCAGATAGCGTCCGGCATTGTACACCGGCACTATTATGCTGATTTCAGGATTGGTCAAGAGCATTTTTGAGGAATTTGAGTGATTCGGCGCGCAATGGTTCGAGGCGGTGGCGTCCGGCGGCGAAGAGCCGTGCGGTTTCGGTTGGGTCGACAAGCGTTTCGGGCTCTTGGGCAACGTGCTGCAGTCCGGTGATATTCAGCAGGTTGTTGACGCGGGCGTCACTTGCGCCATCATAAGCGTAGAGCTGACGGTCAAAGAGCAGAGAGAACACCACAGCGTGGAACGATCCCGACACCACAAGCTGCGCATTGGCCAACAGGTTGAGAAATTCTGCCGGTCCTACGGCGTTGACAATCTTTAAATCGCGCCGGTGAGTCCATTTGACTGAAAAGCCGTTGGAAACCACTATCGGCATCTTGAATTTTTCCGACAGGCGCGTGGCCTCCTGAAGCACTTCGTCGGAGTTCCACGGAGAGTAGTACAATATGTAGTCGCCTTTGACAATCGACTCTGGTTTAATGATTTGTTGCCATTGCTTCCGTGTCAGAAGGAGCGTCGGGTCAACGGTCACTGCTGGGTGCCGGCCGATGATCGTTTCAAGTCGGTCGGCGGTGCGCTCTTCGCGCACTGATATTGCCGAAAAACTTTCGAGGTCGGCGCGTATCTGCGCGTCAAATACCTTTGCCACCTGCTCTTCGGGGCATGGTCCCATGCTCGGTGCATAGGCTATCTTGCGGCATCCCTCCGGCGCAAACGGCAGGAAGAAAGCGCGGTCGTGGTCAAAACATATTGTGTTCCAGATCTGGTCGCTGCCGGCTATGATGGCGTCATAAGGCAAATTCGCCGCGCGAAGCTGTTCCAAAGATTTGTAGGTCTCCTCTGAAACATGCAGATTTTCATGGAGAAAACGCTCGAAGAGATGATATTTTTGATTGTCATTGCGGGCTATCCGCGGATACATAATTGCTTTTGCGATGCCGCGCAGGCCGCCTTTGGCGTAAAACGGCCGATAAAAACGGCGCTGACGCTGGGTGCGGAAGTTGATTATCTCGCATTCGTGGCCGAGCGACAGCACTGTCTGCTGCAGGGCGTAGGCCTGAAGCATGGAGCCGTAGTTGTGCGAGGCGTGAAATGTCAATATTCCTGTCTTCATTTGTTATGGGAGCTGATCGATGAGGGCGGCGCTTTCCGGCAGATGCACCTTGCGGGCGAAGAGGCAGCCGGAGGCGGTGAGTGCGTCGAGGTCGGCGGCTGTGAGCGTACGCGGTCCCGCGGGGGTGAAATCGGTAAAGAGCACGTCGGGCGAGATGAGGCAGTCGGAGCCGCAGGCGTGCAGTATGGCCGGAATGAATATCTCGTCGGCGCAGAACGCATGATGCATGCGCCGGAGCACATAGGCTTTGGACTGAAGCACAGCCGGCAGATCGTCGCGCCCGACCGACACCCAATTGGAGTGCTTGCCGTGGAAATAGCTGTAGTCGCGGCGCACCCATCCGCGCTGCATGGCGAGCGTCAGCGTGTGCCATAGGCGGCCGGCTGCCGCCGCAAGGCGGTTGCGGCTGCGAAGCAGACGCAGGCTGAAATGATAGTAGCCGAGCTTGTGGCGCAGCTCTGTGTCGGTCCATTCGCCTTCGGGAAGCACCGACAGGCCGCCGCAGGCGTCAAACCACGCGAGTATCTCTCCGATCGGTTTCAGCGGCCAGTGTGTGCCCGAGATGATGTGGCGATAGCTGTAGTCGCTTTCGGCTGAGGTTTCGAGCATCGCATATTCGGCTTCGACCTGCGAGATGTGGCCCCAGCGCACATCCAGGCGCGGCTCTGTCGAGATGAGGCGGCTGCGCCGTGTGGTGATGGCCGAGCCGTCGAATGGCGCTTTGCGGTCGATGTGGAGATAGATGTCGACGCGGTCGTGGTCGATGCGGTCGATGAGCCGCTGCAGCAGCTGCGGCTGCTCATGGGCCATGATCAGGAAGGCGTGTCTGTCTGTCGGCGTCATGAGGCTATGCTTTTCTTTTTTCTTGAAAGACGCGAAGTGATGGCGTTTCTCACGAAGTTGCGCTCGCCGGCGTCAAGCCCGAGAACCCAGATGGTGATGCCGGTGCTCAGCAGCGACGCCGGCACGAGGATTATGATTCGCAGATAGCCTTGTGGCATGGCAAGATATATGGCTAACGGAACGATGACTGACACTGATGCCACGAGAAGGCATCGGCCTATGACGTCGCGGAAATAGACCCGCAACGGCATAAGCAACTGTCGGCTGATGAATTTCAACCGCGCCAAATGGCCGGTGGCGGTCATCACTATCGCCACGATGAAAGGCGTCCATATCGGGCATCCGACTTTCAGCAGCAGATAGGCCACAGGCAGGTTGAGCAGCAGGATCGAGCCTACGACTATCTGATACCACTTGATCTTTCCGGTGGCCATCAACGCGGTGATCGACGGACCGCCGAACACCTCTATAAGCGCTTCGGAGATCACCAGTACGGTGAACATCGGCGCATAGCCGGGCACTTCTACAAGCCACAGCCCCAAAAGAAACGACACTTCGAAACACACCGGTATGGCCGGAATCAGCAGCAGGAAAAAGCTTATTTTCGAACTGCGGCACAGCAGGCGGTGGGTGGCCTGGAGGTCATCGGCGGCATAGTTCTTGGTCAGCTGCGGATTGACGGCGCTCTGAAAGCCGTTTTGCAGACTCAGAATCGCGCTTTTCACCTGATACGACACTCCGCGGGCGGCGTTGATCACCGGTCCGCCGAACAGGTTGAGCACTATGTTGATGCCCTGATCCTTGAGCGTCCACGCTATGGTGCCGAACATGTTCCACCCGCTGAACGTGGCCATCGACTTGACTATGCTGCGGTCGTGGCGCAGGTTGACGGCTGTGTGGGGAAACTGCCGCCGCACGTAAATCATCTGTATCCCTACGGATGCCACCGTGATCATCAGGAAGAGTATCGCCCAGATTATCAGCTTGTCGTAGTTCCACCAATAGAGCGATATCACTATGGCGAGTTTGGCAAACGATTCGCCCATCCCCACGTATGCCACTACGTTCATCCGCTCGTGGGCGTTGATGGTGGCCGAAAACGGCGAGTTGATTATACTGAGTATCATGCCTATAATGGCTGCCTGATAAACCCAGTTGGCTGCTGTCAGACGTCCGACAGGTATCACGAGCCGGTGGTTGACAAACCATAGTCCTACGGTTTCGGCCACCACTAAAACGAGCAGGGCGAGGCAGCACTGTATCACTAACGAGGTGTTGAACACGCGGTTGTACGCGGCAAAGTCTTTGCGCCCAAGCTCGAAAGTGAGGTAGCGGCCTATGGCCACGTTGAACGAGCCGTTGACAAACGCCATCATCGCAATCAGGCCTCCCACCACGTTGTAGATACCGAAATCGCTCACGCCGAGCACCTCGAGTATCATCCTCGAAGTGTAAAGCCCTATCACCATCGCAACAAACGTGCGGATGTAGAGAAATATCGTGTTGCGGGCTATGCGGCGGTTGTCGTCGGCATTCATCGGTGGAGGAGTTTTTCGGCGGTGCGTCGCAGCAGCGACGGCAGGTTCGACAGGTGCGCGGCCGCGTCGAACGGCAGCAGCGGATAGAGCAAAGCAAAGAGTCGTGCCGTCGGACGGCGCTGGAACGGATGTCGCAATTGCGGATTGCCGGCGATCGCCTCGTCGGCCTCACGCTCTATGGCGTTGAGCTCGGGGCGTATTTCCTCAAATAGTCGGACGCCGGCCACACTGACGGGCATGACCGCCGACAGACCGTTGCGTGCCGCTTCGGGCAGGCTGCCACGATCGCCGTAGCCCCAGAAATCGCCGATGGTGATATCCGAGGCGCGACGGGGTCGGGCGTAGCCGCAACTGTAGCATGATGGACGGAATGTCTTGCCGCTGAGAAATGCCGAGTAATAGCAATCAGGATGTTTCTCGCCGAACACTTTGCCGGAATAGATCATGTTGCCTTCGGCTGTCAGGCGCAGGTCAAACGTGCCGTTGCTGCGGAAGCTGATGTGGTCAGCATTGCGACCTTTCATTATCGGGCGCAGATGGTCGGTGAGCATCTTTTGCGACGGCACGCCATGGCATATAAGCTCTACGGTGATGAGATTCCCGTTGTTGCAGCTGCGACAGCATCCGCGGGCGGCGGCACACTGGCATGGCGTGCCTGTGAAGAGCACCGTCGCGCCGGCACGCAGATCGTCGCGCAGCATCCGGTAGATGCCGCGGGTGTCGCTCTGCACATATTTCGATCCTTGCAGCCGTGACAATGCGGCCACGTCGTCGATGCGCACATGGTGGACGGTGAGGCCGTCGGCCGCGCAACCATACACCACGCCGCCCCGCTCGATCACATGGCGTCCGAGCAGATAGGCCGCACCTCCCGACGCGCTGCGCCGGTGTATCTCCGGCTCGCGCGACCATGCGGCGTAGGCGGTGGCGGGCTTTGTCATCGCGGACTCATCGGCAGGTATCGGACACACTCGTTCACACAGTCCGCACTCGACGCACCGCTGTGTGTCGACACGCGCATACATAAAGCCGTGACGGTCGGGTCGCATCTCAATGCAGTGACGGGGGCACACATCTGTGCACGCTCCGCAACCGCAGCATTCGCTCTTCTTTTTACCTGCTACCGACATCGCTATGAATGAGTGTGTTTTACAGTTGCTTGCCGAACAGACGGCGGAAAAATCCCGGTTCTTTCTCCGGTTGACCGTTGCCTTCCGTTTCGGCAAGATAACGGCGATAGTTCCAGCGGTTTGTCACCATCTGGTAGATGGCGCCCCAGTCGGGCAGACCGCCGACATTGCGGTCGTCGATATAAATGTCGGCATGGATTTTGCGCGGCCCCGTGGAGGCGTTGTCAAACGGATCGTTGCTGTTGACGCAATGAAACTCCAGACCGCGCCGGCGGCACCATTCCAAAGCCTCTTCAAGGCGCTGGCCTTCGCGGTAGGTCCAGAGGATGAGAATGTGGCCGTCGGCCTTCAACTGCTTGAGAGCGGCCACGGCAAACTGGCGTTCGCGGCCTATACGGGGATATTCATGTTCGACGATCGTGCCGTCGAAATCAACTGCTATTATCATTTGTCGGTTGCTATCGGTTGGAGAAAACATTGCGGGATATAGGCCGTGGCCACTGCGCATACGCCATGCACACGCACTACCAGACGGCGGTCGCCCCGCAGGCGCACTATCTGTCCTTCGGCACCGGCGAGCGGTCCGCCCGTCACGCGCACGGCGTCGCCTTTGGCAAACCGCTGCGGATCGTCGGCGATGAATTCGAGCCCTTCGGCGCCCGACGACACCACGAGCCGGAATATTTGCATCTCGCGCTCGCTTATCGCGGCCGGAATCTTCCGTCCCGCCGATTCCCGGCGGTAGAGCATCGCACGGTCGGTGAGCATGCGCGCTGCCGCTTCGGCCGTGTCGGCGTCGCTTCTGAAAAAGAGCAGCGATGCTATGGCCGGCTTCTGTTGGCGCCGGCGCACACCGTTGCGCTCGGTCACCACAGTCTGCATCGGTATGTACACCTCGGCTCCGGTCTCGCGTATCTCGGCAGCCGCCGCCTCCGTGCGGTTGAAAAACACCTTCATCGCAAACCACGCCACCCTCCCTCCGGCGTTACCGCCTTTGGCCGTTGCCGTATCAGCGCCGGCGGCTTTAATGCCTGACGACGCTTCGCCCGACGGTCTCCCGTCGGCGGACAATGCATCGGGCTGCAACTGGCTTTGCTGCATGGTGCTTTCTTGCAACTGGCTTTGCTGTAGAGCGTTGTGTCGTGATATGTTGTGCTGTGGCTTTGGCATTTCTTCCATTCCCTCCATGTGCGTTTCAAGTGCAGACAGAGGTTCTTCAATAGATCGGGCCGGATGTAGCCTTTGGGGATACGGTTATGACCCGGCTCACGGCACTGACCCCGATCCGGGGAAGATGACCGCGATCCATGTAACTATCTCACAGTGTGTTGGTTGTGTGGATATTACATAGCAATGCGACTGCTCGGCGTCGCAGATTGGTGCTTGCAAAGATAGGCATTTTTTGCCACATCCACAATCATTTAATGTTAATTCGCGTAGTCCTTACGCTCAGGAAAGCATAAGGGGAGAAGAACTATAAAAACTGCGGTGTGGCGCAGCTTTCAGAAGGGATAGCCGATGGCAAGGTGGAAGGCGAGGGAGTCCTTGAATTTCGTCATGTTGTAGTAGCCGCGCTTGCCCGTATCGTAGGGAGCGTGGATGCCTATGCCGAGGTCGCCGCGCACTACGAGCATGCCGATGTCGAAGCGGAGTCCCACGCCGGTACCCACGGCGAGATCCTTGAAGAATGTGGAGCCTTTGAGCTTGCCGCCCGGTCGGTCGGGGTCGTTTTTGAGCAGCCACACGTTGCCGGAGTCGAGGAACACCGCTCCATGAACAGGACCGAAAATCGGGAAGCGGTATTCGACGTTGAACTCAAATTTAAACGTACCGGTCTGGTCGAAATAGCCGTTCACCTGATCGCGGGGCACGCGGTAGCTGCCCGGGCCGATGCTGCGCACGGTGAAGGCGCGCACCGAGTTGGCGCCGCCCACATAGAACTGCTCGCTGTAGGGCACCTCCGTCGAGTTGCCGTAGGCATGTGCCGCGCCGGCGGCCACGCGGCTCACAAGCCAGTTGTCGCCCCACAGGCGCCGGTTCCACACCAGCTGCGTCTGACCTTTGACAAACTGCGAGAACGGTGTGCCGAACAGCTCTTTCTCGCCTTTCTTGCCGCATGCCTCGTAGATGCCCCAGAAAATATTGCCGGCTTCCTGAACGGTAAACTGCCAGTTGATCGAGTTGTCGCGGTTGATGGTGCGGTCATAGACATAGCTGAACGACATCTGCGGGATAAACTGGCTGCGGAAGCTCTGCGCTATCGCCCGGTTGGCGTCCATGATCGAGTCGAATTCGGCGGTGGTGCGCATAAGGTTGACGTAGGTGAGCTTGAAGAGCGTCAGGGAGTTGGTCACGTGGCGTGTGGCGCGCCAGTCGTAGGTGAAGGCGGCGTTGAACTGCGCCATGTTGAAGTAGTGAGGACGGTTGAGCAGGTCGGCGCCGAGCGTGATGCGCGTCCAGTTGAGCTGACGGCGCGTGCGCGGGATGAATCGCGGGGCCAGCAGGCGCGGGAACGACAGCGACGTGTTGAGGCCGATCTCGTAGGAGTTGAACACCGAACTGCGCCCGCGACCCGTTTGCCATTCATAGGTGCCGAAGAGGTCGACGCTCAGCTGCTCGCCGCCGCCGAACACGTTGTGGTTGGTGAGCCGGAGGTCGACACCCGGCCCGAGATAACTGTTGGATTTCGAGGTGACGTTGACCTCGACGGCCGCTTCGAGCGGAGCGTCGAAGGTGCAGTCGATCTCAACGTTGAGCCGCCGAGACCCGATGCTGTCGGGCACCGCGTTGATCTCTATGCCGTTGAATATGCCGAGGCGCGACAGATAGCTCTGCGTGCGGTTCATGTCGCGCACCGAGAATATCTTGCCCTCGCGGAAGGTGATGCATTCGGGTATGAGCCCTTCGCGCAGGCGCGACGGTTTCATCTGCACCACCATGCCCCGCCGCGTCATGATGGTGTCGGGGGTGCCTCCGCCTTCGTTGCGGTGGATGCGGGTGGTGATGCTGCCGGTCGTGTAGCTGTCGAGCAGCATGCGCGGGGTGTTCGACGCCAGATCCATGCGCATGGCGATGCGTCCTTTGCTGATGGTGCTGTCGGCCAGATATTCGATGAATTCGGGCTTGAAGAAATAATATCCCTTGTTGCGCACGGCGTTGGCGATGGTCACGCGCACGGCGCTGAGCGAGTCGGTGCAGTAGCGGCTGCCGGCACGCAGATAGCTGCTGCGCACGGCCACCGAGTCGATGAGATGGTTCAGCCGGCAGGTGTCGGGCAACAGCTCGACGGTGTCGATGAGATATTCCGGGCCGGTGGCCACGCTGTAGAGCACTTTGGCTTTCTTCTTGTTTTTGCCCTGGACGAGGCTGTAGGAGGCTTTCCCCGAGAAATATCCGTTGTTGGCCAGGATCTGGTCGATCATATGCACGCGCATTTCGGGCCTGACGTCGCTGATAAGCACCGGCTCGCTGACGAGCTTCTCGTAGAGCCAGTGGCGGAATCCCGACGGCGGATTGCTCCAGTTGTTGTAGACCCACAGCCCCAGCGGAAACGGATAGCGCAGGTAGGGCGAATAGAGGCAGTTGTTGGGCTTGACATTGACGGCCGAAAGCACGGCGTCGGAGAGGCCGGGCGCCGCATCCTGATCCTTGGAGGGCGTCTGTATGTCGATCTTCTTGACACCGGTATAGAGGATGTCGTCGGGGCCGAGACGGCGCGTGGTGGAGCAGCCGGCGGCTACGAGCAGCAGCAATGCGGCCGTCAGCAAGGCGGTCAGCGCATATGTCGGTCGGATGGGCGTGTTCATTGTTTCACTTGGGGTGATGAGGGTTCGGCTTCTGTGTCGGCTGACGGTTTTTTGCGCGGCCCGAAGCGGAATATGTCGCGCAGCGAGTTGAGCTTGCGTTTGAGCACGAAGCCCACACCCGTCTGGGTGATCTCGCCTTCGAGGATGCTCTCGTAGCCCACGTGGCGGAACAGGCGCACATACATCGAGCCGCTGCGGTTGAGCATATATTCGAAGGAGATATCGTTGATGAGATTCTGCGAGAAGTTTTCGTCGGCGTCGGCATCGGTGGAGTAGTTGCCGCCTACGATGATTTTGAAGCGGTCGTTGAAGAGCGTCTTCGACATGCGGTAGCTGTAGCTCGTAGTGGTCGATTTGGCACCGTCGGTGGTGGTGTCGTACTGGTCGATGCCAAACGAAATGTCTACGCCGCGGATGTTGTTGGCCGCCCACGAGTTGAGCTGTGAGGCGAGGAATGCGTAGAGCGGATTGCCCGACAGGTTGGCGTTGGCTTTGGTGCCCGGGCCCGTGTACTGGTTGTAGAGCAGCATGTTCATGGCCTGGTTGGCGCGCTGGTCGGCCGACATCGACTGGAGTTCGTTGGAGATGGTGAGATCGTCGTCGGTGCTCAGGTCGAAGGCCACGTTCATGTTCTGCAGGGTGTTGGTGACCGACAGCGTGACGTCGAAGTTGACGAGGCGCGAGTTCTGCCCCGACTGTGTCACGTTGGCTTTGAGGCGGTCGACGGCGCGGATGTTGAGCGTCGGGTTGAGTATGTCGCCGTTGAACGCTATGTAGCTCCCTTCGGTGAACTTGAAGTTCTTTTCCGACATGATGGCCATCGACAGTCCGCCCGTGGAGATCTGCGGCGTGTAGCGCGCGAATCCGCTGTCGATGGTGTAGCGGCCGGTGAGGCGGCCGTCGCTGCTCATCGGCGTCAGGCTGTAGGTGAAGTTGCCGCTGCCCGACACCGACACTTTGTTCTTGCCGTCGGGCGACAGGTCGACGTTGAGTGTCGAGCCGCTTTCGATGGCCAGACGGGCGTCGAGGATCACTGAGGTGGTCGGGGCGACGACGGAGTCGGCTTTGGCCACGGCGGCCGTGTCGGCAAACTGCACGAATTTCACCATGCCGTCGGCGCTCTGAGGCACTATGGTCTCGATGCCGTCGGTCATCACGTAGGTGACGTTGGTGCCCGCGAGCAGACCGAGGTCGGCGTTGACGCGCAGCAGGCTGAGCGTGCCTTTGACGGTGGCGTCGAGGTCGATGAACGCCTTGCCGTAGACGTTGGCGCCGCGCGGGCGGTTGGTGTTGACGATCTGCATGTCGGAGGCGTTCAGAGCCAGCTCGAGGCGTATGTCGGAGAGGCGGCGGGCGTCGACGGTGCCGTTGACTCGCAGCGGATTTTTGTTGAGTCCGGCGATGGTGAAGTCGTTGAACCGCACCACGTTGCTGTCAACCGGTATCTTCTCTTCGGAGAAGGCGTAGGAGGTGCCCGTGATGCCGAGCTTCACAGCTGTCGAGTCGAAGTCGAGGTAGCCGTTGAAGATGGGGTTGGCAAGGTCGCCGGTGATGTCCATCTTGCCGTTGAGCATGCCCGACATCTGCGCCACATCTTTGGGCAGGAACGGATTGACCACGCGCAGCGGGAAGTGGATCATCGAGAAGTCGAGCAGGAAGGGATGCACGGCCGTCGAATCGTTGAGATTGCCGGTGGCTGTGATCACTTTGACGCCGTCGACAACGAGCCCCACGTTGGCGCGCAATGCTTTGGTATGGCTCTGGTTGGCCACGTCGAGGTCGAGCCGGAAGGTGCCCACGCGCTCGCGGCCGTAGTACAGGTCGGTGAGGTCGACGTTGCCGTTGCCGGTGATCTGCTCTTCGTCCCAGCGGAAGTGGAGGTCGGCGTCGAGGCTGCCTTTCACAGGCGGCGCGAAGGGCGATATGGAGAGCCATTCGGCGAGGCTGATGTTCTGAAGCTGCACCACCACATCTTCCTGCCCGGTGGCGAGGGTGTCGGAGCGGTGCTCGGTGAACAGACGCACGGCGCTGCTGTCGGACGATAGCTTCAGGTTGGCGTCGAGATGCCGGTGCACGAAGTCGTATGTCGTTGTTGATAGTCCACTGCTTGTAGGCGATGGTGGGCCGCGTGGGAACGAGCTTCACGGTCACCGTCGAATCTGTCATCGTGGCTGTGGCGCCGAAGAAGAATCCCTGCCGCTTTTTGATGTCGGCCTGCTTGAACAGCACTGCCGTCTTGTCGGCTGATAGATAGCCGTTGAGCTGGACGTGGGCGAAGTCGTCGAGCGTGCCGGGCTGATTGTCGATGTTGAATTTGTACACGAAGAAGCGGTCGTGCTGCCGGGCGTCGAAGCGTATGGCGTCGAGCCGCGTCGAACCGGTGGCGAAGCCGTTGACGGCCGCCTGTGCCGTGATCACGGAGTCGTTGCTGAATTTCAGGCTGGCGTCGCTGAAGGTGATGTAGGATGTCTCCTGCAGATATGATGCCACTGGGTTGTTTCTGCCCGAGGTGATCTCGGCCGACAGCTGCGGGAGCGTGCGCTGCAGCAGCGGCACATCAAAATTCATGTCGGCGGTCTGGCGCATGATCTCATCGCCGGTGGCCGACAGCCGTGCCATAAGCGTGTCGAGACCGCATAATGCTGTGGCGCTGGCGCGGAAATCGCCGGCATCGATGTCGGCGCGGGTCAGCGTGTCGGTGGTGTGGAATTTAGCTGTGGCGTCGGGCACGCTGATGATGTCGGTACCGGCGTTCCATGTAAGGCGGGTGATGCTGAGTTCGGCATCCGTGTCGCCGTTGCGTGGGTTGTAGTGCCCCGAGGTGTAGAGGTCGGTCGAGCCGTTCATCGTATCGTCACTGAATCCGAGAGCCCGGAGGTCGAGGTGGCGGATGTCGCCCGACAGATCCCAGTCATAGCCGTCGGCGGTGGCCCACGCCGTCAGGTCGGCGTCGAAATCGGCGTCGGCGTTCAGCGAGTTTATGCGTGCCACGGCTCGACACGTGTCGAGCGATGCCGTGAGGCTGATGTTTTCAAGTTGCCGCCCGTTGACAGCCACATGGCGCAGGTCGATGTCGGCGGTGGCGGAGGTGGTGCGGCGCGACGGATCGTAGCCGTGACCTTTCACGTTTGCCGTGGCTGTCAGATCGGCGATGCCCATACCGGGAAGGAATTTTTGAAGCGGGAAGCGTGTGGCGTCGATGCTGAGGTCGTAGCCCTCGGCTTTCTGATTCCATCCGGCGTCGAGCGACATCTTTCCGCCGGCCGAAGCTATGGAGAGGTTGCCGTCGATAAGCCCCGGGCTGTAGTCGATGGTGCCCCCGACGGTCATTGGAGGAATGCCGATGGTGCGTGCCGTGGCTTTGTCGAGAATACGGTCTTTGATGAAGCTCACGTCGCGGATGTCGCCGTCGATGTTGATGCGGCCGTTCATGCGGTTGAAATCAAATGCGTCGGCCACCATGCCGTCGGCATCGAGGCTGAAGCTGCCCGGCATGTTCACCATCATGCGGTTGATGCCGAGACGTCCCGAAGTGCCGCATATGTCGGCGTCGACGTTGATCTGCGATGAGGCCGGTATGCCTTTCATCATGGCGGCGACGGCGGGCAGCGCGGCATAGACGTCGCGCAGCGATATGAAGCCGTCGGCATCGAGGCGCAGCGGCACTGTCGGGTCAGTCATGAGGTCGCCGAGCCCCATCAGGGCGTCGAGTTTCATTTCCGACCACTGGGTCGATATATTGAAACCGCCGGCACGCATCGTGGTGCTGTCCATGTCGAAAACGCCTGAGGCATCGAGGCTTACACCGCAACGTTCCTTTGCCGCGATATGACGGATGGGGACGCGCAGCGTGGTGCCGCAGTTGTAGAATGAGTCGATGGCGATTTTTATGCCGGTAGCTTCGATGTATTCGGGGTCGAAACCGGCTGCGGGTCGTGAGCCGCGTGTGGCGTAAAGCGCCCGCTTTCCGTTGATGGCGATGCGCCCGGCGCGAATCTGCCACGGTTTGGAGGGTAGGGCGGATTGCTCGGCGAGCAGCGCGCTGTCGGCCGGCGACACGGGCGGCGAATGATAACCGGCGAGGAACTGCTCCGACGGCATGATGTAGGCGGCCGTAACCGAGTCGACATCAAGCGCTTTCACGTCGATGGTCTGCGCCGCGAGGTCGAGGCGCCCGTCGGTGAGGTGTGCGTTGCCGATGCGGGCATAGAGCGAGTCGATGGTGGGGAGCATGCGCATGCGCACGCTGACGTTGCGCAGCGTCAGGTCGGGGGCGTTGATGAGCATCCGTGTCACCGTGGTGTCGGTCGGCGAAACGGTGGTGGTGTCTTTGAGCACTATGTCGATGTCGGCGCCGTCGAGCAGCGTCTTGCCCACACTGATGTTTTCGATATTGAAGGTCAGGTTGGTGCCGGCGGTGCGGAAGCGGTCGATGCGGGCTTTGAGATAGACGGCCGAGTCGGCGTTGTTGAGCCGGTAGAAAGCATCGGTAAGCTCGGCTTCGGTCACGTCGATTTCGCTTTTCAGCAGCGGCCAGAACGCCACGTCGAGGTCGGCGCTGCGGGCCGCCAGCATCGTGTCGCCTTTCTCCGACATTACGAGTCCGCGAAGCTCCACGCGCAGCGGGAATTTGAGCCGCAACCGCTCGATGCTCACATCCATGCCGGTCGACTGCTCGATCTTCTTCTCGGCGATGCCCACGACAAAGTCCTGGATATAAGGAATGTAGAGCAGCACGGGTATCAGCACTACGAGCGCGGCCACGCTGATAGCTGTCCATTTCAGGACTTTCAGAATGATATGTGTGGCTTTGCTGGTGCTCACTGTCGGAACGTTTTGAAACGGTTGTGATGAAAAAATCCGGTCGTGCAGGTGAATCCTGTCGGTTATGAAATGTTAACGCTCCGTTTGCCGCGATTGTTCTGCCGTAACGTAATTCTGCCGGCGTTGTGTCCGGCTGTGACGCGCAGCCGCCGTGGCGGCCGGCTTCGGCTTCCCGGGAGGCGTCAATACCACTGAACTCCGTTGGAGAGCGACGAACGTTTGTCGTATTTCAGATCCGACAGCATCGACGAGTTGACGGATATATGGAAGTTGTAGGATTTGTAGGGGCCGACAGGTACGAAGCTCGCGG
>OHHT01000460.1_pt1 | contig 14938 bp, 10 predicted proteins | sample 1568061 | NCBI WGS metagenome assembly OHHT01 (sample SAMEA3879550, study PRJEB24766) | human gut metagenome | biome: human-associated habitat; feature: feces | place: USA | collected 1985/1987 | reverse complement strand
TGCAGGCGTGCCCTCATGTATAGCCTTGACATGCCGGTTCCCTTGTGCGACAAACCTACCACCCCGGCGACAACTGACGACAGCCCACCCGAAACTTGCTAATTATCAATATTTTCCCCTCTATATTTACGTCCGGTTTCCACCGAAGCCACTAATATTCACCATTAAAATTTAAGTTTATGGACGAAAGACCGGACAACAGCCAGCAGTTGATGGACATCCTTCTTGTCATGGATAAGGAGGAAAAGACCATCCAAGCCGTCAGCGGAGTGCAGGACGGCAAGTTACAAACCAAGAACCCGTTGGAGGACAACAACGACCTTCTCCGGGTGGATCGCCACGGCGATATGTTCTCCAACTTCTTCTCCAACCTCTGGAATCAGATTAAAGATCCCACCCGTTTCCATTTCTTCCGTGTCCCGGAAGAGGAAGTACAACGGGTAGCGGCAGATTTCCAGCAGACCGTGAAAAATCCCACGCCCGAAGGACAGGCACGCATGGCACAGTACGAAGTACAGCCGCCCCGGCAGGCACAGCAGCAGAGCCAGCAGCAGGCGCAACCCGCCGCCGGACAACAACAGCAACAAACCGATGCACCGCAACAGCAACCACAATCGCAGGAACAGCAACCACAACCGCAGTACAAGTACGACGTGAACAAGATTGACTGGGAGGCAGCCGCATCCATCGGTATCAAAAGGGAGCAGCTTGAACAGAACGGTATGCTCGACCAGATGCTCCGGGGCTTCCAGACCGACAAGACCGCCCGTGTGTATTTCAACCTCGGCTCTCTTTCCCACAGCAACGACAGCCAGCTTTCCTTGCGTGAATCTCCCGACGGCAGGCTGATTGTTTGCAGCCACGGCATTCTCGACCTTGACAAGATGCAGAAACAATTTTTCGGGTACGAACTTTCCCAAAAGGACATGGACGCCGTGAAGCTCTCCGGCAATATCGGGCATCCAGCCGAGGTCACCAACCGGGCGGGCGAGCAGGTCGAAGCCCTTGTCAGCCGCAACCTCAAGACCAACGAGCTGGTCGCTTTCCCGCTCTCCAAGGTCAATATCCCGGCGGAGAAGAACGGGCATACCTTCACCCCGGACGAAATAGCCCGGCTCAAACAGGGCGAGGCGGTGGTCTGCCAGTTCCTTTCCAGAGCCAAGGAGGGGGAGCAGCCCAAGGTTTATCCGGCTCCCGTGCAGTTCAGCGCAGCCAAGATGCAGCTCGAATTTCTCTTCGGCGACCGGGGCAGGCTGGCGATGGATGCGTACAAGACGAACCTGAAACAGACCGCCAATCAGGAGGTGCCGAAGACTTTCCGCAAGCAGGAGCTTACCGAGAAGTCCCGCCTCGAACTCGAAGCCGGGGGAACGGTCAAGGTCTCCGGTCTGGTGGACAAGAAAGGAAAAGCCTACCAAGGCTACATCACATGGAAGCCCGGCGAGAGGCCCGCCTTCATGTTCCCCAAGGACTACAAGGCGGCACTCGAAGAGGGGCGTGTCAAGCCCGCCGTGGAGAACGAGGTGCAGGTGGCGGTCAATTCCGAGGGCAAGACCGTCGAAGCGGTCAAAGGTGTGAAAGAGCCGCTCAAGCAGGGACAGCAGGAAGCCACCCCGACGCAGAAGAAAAATTACCGCAGCAGCAAAAAGAGCAACTCCAAAGGTGTCAAGGTATAACGTATGAAATGGTTCTACATGCAGGCCGGAGCCATGCCGCTCCTGATCGCGGCGCTGGCCGCCTTGTACCTCCGGCCGGGTAAACGCAGCCCCCCGGAGGAGGCGGACGACGGACGGCAGTATTACGACGGGAACGGCAACCATGTCTATTACGACCGCCGGCTGATCGCCCGTCCGGAAAAAGAGAAAGAAGAAGAACTACAAGAAAACAACCACTGAAAAATCCGAATCATCATGCAAGTAATTATCGCAGAAAAGCCCTCGGTGGCGCGTGAGATCGCCGCCATCGTGGGAGCCACGAACCGTAAAGACGGTTTTATCGAGGGAAACGGCTACGCCGTAACCTGGGCCTTCGGCCACCTGGTCGGGCTGGCAATGCCCCAACAGTACGGCATCGCGGGTTTCCGCCGGGAAAACCTGCCTATCCTGCCATCATCGTTCATCCTCCTGCCCCGGCAGGTTCGGGAGGGTAAAGAGTATAAGGCCGACCCGGGTGTCGTGAAGCAGCTCGGTATTCTCCGGGAATTGTTCGGCATGGCCGAGCGCATCATCGTCGCGACCGACGCGGGGCGTGAAGGGGAGCTGATCTTCCGCTACATCTACTCTTACCTGGAATGCCGCACCCCTTTCGTGCGGTTATGGATCAGCAGCCTGACCGACCGGGCCATCCGCGAGGGGTTACAACACCTCCGCCCTGGCAACGAATACGACAACCTTTACCTCTCGGCCAAAGCCCGCAGCGAAGCCGACTGGATCGTCGGTATCAACGCCTCGCAAGCGCTTGCCGTGGCTGCCGGGCGGGGCGTCTGGTCGCTCGGACGGGTGCAGACCCCCACGCTGGCGATCATCTGCTCCCGTTACCTGGAGAACAAGGCGTTCAAGCCCGCCACCTATTTCCGGCTGAAGCTCTCCACGGCAAAGGAGGGCACGGAGTTCACCGTCCTCTCCACGGAGAAATTCGACGGCAGGGAGAAGGCGGAAGCAGCCCGCGCCGAGGTTATCGGCGCCCGAACGGTACGCGTCGTGAACGTGGAGCGCAAGGAGGCCAGGGAACAGCCGCCTCTCTTGTACGACCTGACGACACTCCAGAAAGAGGCCAACAGCCGGTATGGTTTTTCGGCAGAAAAAACGCTCGACATCGCCCAGTCGCTTTACGAGAAGAAGTTCATCACTTATCCCCGTACCGGCTCACGCTATATATCGGAAGATGTGGCCGAGGAGATTCCGGCACTCATCGGGAACATGACACGCTATCCCCGTTTCGCGGAATACGCGGGCCTGATGGATACCGCATCTCTCTCCCGCCGAAGCGTGGACAACGAAAAGATCGCCGACCACCACGCGCTGCTTCCCACCGAGAACCTCCCCTCCGAACTGGATGCCGACCACCGCATCGTCTATGAGATGGTCGCGGGGCGGATGCTCGAAACCTTTTCCGGGGCCTGCGTGAAAGAAAACACTTCCCTTACCCTGCAAAGCGCGGGGCATGATTTCACGGCCCGCGGCAGTATCATGGTCGAGACGGGCTGGCGGGCCGTCCTGAATGAACCTGTCGAGGAGAAAGAGGAGGACATGACCCTCCTTCCCGACATCGTGCAAGGCGACGAGCTGCCCGTCAAAGGATGCGGCACGGAACAGAAACAGACCCGGCCGCGCCCCCTTCACACGGAATCGAGCCTGCTGGCGGCGATGGAAACCGCCGGACGCGAACTGTCCGACGAGGCCGAACGCGAGGCGATGAAGGATGCCGGCATCGGCACGCCCGCCACCCGTGCCGCCATCATCGAAACGCTCTTTGCCCGCGAGTATGTCAGGCGAGAGAAAAAGTCGCTTGTACCCACGGACAAGGGACTGGCCGTGTATGCCGTGGTCAGGGACAAGAAGATCGCCGATGTCGCCATGACGGGCGGCTGGGAACTGGCCCTCTCGAAGATCGCCACCGGGGAGATGGACGCCCCGACGTTCCATCGCGGTATCGAGGTCTTCGCCTCGCAAATCGCCAAAGAACTGCTGGAAGCAAGAATCGACGGCGCGGAGAGTGACACAGCCTGCCCGCGTTGCGGCAGGCCCGTGGTGTTCTATCCCAAACTCGCCAAGTGCCAGAATCCCGATTGCGGCCTGACCGTATGGAGAACCGTGGCCCGCAAGGAGCTGACCGACAAGCAGCTCGCGGAACTGCTGACCAAAGGCAAAACCGGCACGATCCGGGGATTCGTCAAAAACGGCGGCGGGACGTTCGACGCGGCCCTCACGCTCGATGACCAGTTCAAGACCTCGTTCGTTTTCGAACCGCGCGATACTCCCAGGCAGGGAAAGAGGAACAAACGGAAATAATCGTTACCTTTGCCACTGGAAAAGACCTGTCATAACGAGATACGCTTGTTTGATAAGGATTTTTTCAGTGGTCGGCGCTTCGGGTGGGAACCCGGGGCGCCTTTCTCTTCCCCGATTATCAACGACCACTAAAAATTCTTATCATGCCAGACAAGCAACACCATACCCCCACGGGGGAATTGTCCTATTACGGACTTTCGTTACTATCCTACCTCAAGGACAGCCACCCGGAACTCATCGCCGAAAGTGAGTTCATCGCCGAGCGGGCCGACAGCGCCGCCCAAGCGTACAGCGAGGCGATCCGTTCGGGCTGCAACCACATCGAGGCCGAAGAAATTGCCCGCGAGGAACTCTGCCGCGGACTGCACTTTTCACCCTACAACACGCTGGTAAACATCCTCTGGAGGGAATTCGAGGCGGAGATTCCCGAGGATACCGCCCGGCAGGCGGCTCTACGCCTGCTGCCCCTCTGCCGCGGGGTGCTGGAGAAGTACGACCTCACGGACGACTTCGCCGACACGCCCGACTACGAACTGTTCTATACCGAACTGACGGGAACCGTCCAAATACTTCTCGAAGATGGCATTCAATAAGAAAACCCACCTCCGCCAGAATATCGACGCGCTGAAGACGGCCTTCACGCTCGACAGGGAACGGCGGGCGCCGACTCCCGAAGAAGAAAGGACACTCGGCGCATACAGCGGCTTCGGCGCCATCAAGGAAGTGCTGGAAAACCCCACCGGGAAACCGGACAAGGACGGCATGGCAACGCTCGTGGCCGAGTTGCACGAGGTCATCAGGGCGAACACCCCCGACGAACGGGAATACAAGCGCTACATGGACGGGATCAAGAACTCCGTCCTGACGGCTTTTTACACGCCCCCGAAAGTGGCAGACGCCATCGTGGAGGCGATATGGGACACGCGGATCGTCCCCAAACGTATTCTTGACCCCAGTGCGGGAACGGGGGTTTTCGTCAGTGCCGTGGATTTCCACGCCCCCTATGCGGAGATCACCTGCTTCGAGAAAGACCCCGCCACGGGGTTGATCCTGAAGCACCTGCACCCCGAAAAACGGGTGCGGGTACAGGGATTCGAGCGCATCGAACCCAAATACGCCGGTTACTACGACGTGGCCGTGAGCAACATCCCTTTCGGGGACGTGGCGCTCTTCGACCCGTTCTTCTCCACCCATACCGACCCCGTGCGGCGGCAAGGCACACGGGCGCTGCACAACTATTTTTTCATGAAGTCCGTCGATATGGTACGCGAGGGCGGCCTGGTGGCATTCATCACCTCGCAGGGAGTATTGAACGCCGAGCAGGGACGCCCCGTGCGCGAGTGGCTGATGAACCGCTGCGAGCCCGTATCGGCCATCCGGCTGCCGAACAACCTCTTTACAGAACACGCGGGGACGGAGGTCGGCAGCGACCTGGTTATCCTGCAAAAGAAAGCCGCCACGGGGGAACTGTCCGAACGGCAGCGGGATTTCATCGAATCCCGCAAGCTGTCGAACGGCATCCGGATAAACAACCTTTTCCAGTCGTTCGACAGGGTGATCCATACCGAGGCCAAAGTAGGCAAAGACCCCTACGGCAAACCGGCGATGGAGTTCACCCACGCGGAGGGCGTGGACGGCATCGACCGGGAGATGCGGCGTATGCTCTCGGAGGATTTCAACCGGCATTTCAACGAGAGTTATTGCCTGGAACATGCTCCGGAACAGACACCCGGTACACCGGAGCGGGAATTGTCCCGTCCCCGTCAGGCGGAACGCCAGCGTGCCGAAAGACACGAGCCCCGCCTTGCCGGAGAAATCGTCAAGGAGATTATCGCCGATGCCCGTAACCTTCAGCAGCAGCGGGAAGAGGAGGAAAAACGCCGCGTCGTCGCCGAAATGGCGGCGCAGGGCTACCATGTCGATACCGAAACCGGGGAGATTACCCGAATCGAAAACAAACCCGGACAAGTGTTACCGGATTCTGCTGCCACACCCGCCGGAGAACCGACCGGGGAGGATCTGGCCGACTTCGGGGCCTGGTCGAAAGAGCGGGAGAATCGCTTGTGGGAGCAGCACCCGCCGAAACCCGAAGATTTCGGCATGGCAGATACTCCCGTGCAGCACGTGGGCGGAATAACGGAACCGAAACCGCGGGAGGGCTTCGCCGGGTCGCTTTTCGACACGGTGGAAACGGCGGCTCCCGTACCTGCCACCCAAGCTGCCGAACCGGTAAATGTGCAGCAGGAACCGTTGCTGACGCTCTACGATCTGTTCGGCTTCAGCGCCGAGGAGCGGCGGCAGGCAGAACTCGGTATATCCAAGAAAAGGAACAGCCGCCGGGGAGCAAAGCGGAAGACGCCCCGACAACCCTCATTATTCGCCCCGGCCTCCTCTCCGGAGGAACAGAAGAGCGAAATGCCGAAAACGACGCCACCGGAGCGTGATCCCGAAGACTTGTATGCCTCCCTGAACTGGGAGGACAACCCGCCGATCAACGGCTTTTACGAGATGATGATGTCGCTTACCCCGGAACGGAGGGCGGAATTGCGCCGACAAAGCGCCCGGCAGCAGGAAACCCCGGAACAGCGGGAACGGCAGGCGGTACGCCCCCCGACGGAAGCCCCGAAAGGCAAACGGAAACAAGCCGCCGGTACGCCGAGAACGGGCGGCCTGTTCGACACGCCGGACAATCCAGAGGAGGAAGAACCCGGTAAAGAAATGCCGCAGATACGGGAGGCGGATATGAAACCCCGACCGTTCGAGGGGGAGGTCGCCCCCTATTTCCGCGAGGGAACACTCGTCACGGACGGACAAAACCGGGTCGGCTACCTGCGGGAGACTGAATCCCTGCAACCCATGTTCCACCCGCTGGAACTCACGCCTGCACAACGGACGAAAGCCTCCATGTATATCGAGATACGCGATGCCTATTACCACCTTTATAACAACGAGGCGGAAACGCTGACGGCGAACCCCGCCCTGCGGGAGATGCTCAACCGGCTTTACGACAATTTCACCGAACGCTTCGGACGGCTCAATGACAAACGCAACCTCGACCTGATCAAGATGGACGCGCGGGGGACGGAGATTCTGTCGCTGGAGCGTTACATCGACGGCAAGGCACGCAAAGCCGACATCTTCGAGCGTCCCGTGGCCTTCAATCCCGATGAGATCACGCACGCCGACGACGCTTCGGAGGCCCTTGTGGCCAGCCTGAACAAGTACGGCCGGGTGGAACCGCACTACATGGCCTCGCTCACGGGAACTACCGTGGAGGGAATACTCGGGGAACTGAAAGGACGTATCTATTACAACCCGGAAACGGACGGCTACGAGGTTGCCGACAAGTTCATCGCCGGCAATGTCATCGGGAAAGCCGAACGGATCGAGGCGTTCCTGCGGGAGAATCCCGACCACGCCCCGGCCCGGGAATCGCTGGAGGCTCTGCGCGAGGCGACGCCCAAACCCATCGCTTTCGACGACCTGGACTTCAACCTGGGCGAACGGTGGATTCCAAAAGGTGTTTACGAGCGTTTCGCCTCCTCGCTCTTCGATACGGAGGTGAAGATCACCTTCGCCTCCAACCTGGACGAGTACGGCGTGAAGGCGGAAGCGACGAACGTGAAGATCACGGAGCAGTATGCCGTCAGCGCGCAGACCCGTAAGTACAACGGCCTGCACCTTTTGAAACACGCCCTGCAAAACACTTCGCCCGACATCACCAAGACCGTCCTCAAATGGGTGGACGGCGAACGGCGGGAGGTCAAAGTGCGTGACGGGGAGGCCATACAGCTCGCCAACAGCAAGATAGACGAGATCCGGGGTGCTTTCCCCGAATGGCTGCGCGAGCAGTCGTCCGACTTCAAAGACCGCCTGACAGACCTCTATAACCGTACTTTCAACTGTTACGTACGCCCGAAGTACGACGGGACGCACCAGGAATTCCCCGACCTCGACCTCAAGGGGCTGGGGATAGACAATCTGTATGACAGCCAGAAGGACGCGATATGGATGGACAAACTGCTCGGCGGCGGGATAATCGACCACGAGGTGGGCGGCGGAAAGACCCTTATCATGTGCTGCGGGGCCTACGAGAAGAAACGCCTCGGGCTGGCCAACAAACCCATGATTATCGGGCTGAAAGCCAACATCCATGAAATAGCCCGGACGTTCTGCACCGCTTACCCGATGGCCAAAGTCCTCTACCCGGGCAAGGAGGATTTCACGCCCCGGAAGCGTGAGCGCATCTTCCGGGAGATACGCAACAACGACTGGGACGCCGTGATCCTCTCGCACGAACAGTTCGGCATGATACCCCAGTCCCCGGAGATACAGCAGGAGATATTGCAGGCCGAGCTGGACTGCGTGGAGGAGAACCTCGAAGTGCTCAAAGCACAAGGCAGGGACGTTTCCCGCGCCATGATGAAAGGGTGTCAGAAACGCAAGGCCAACCTGGAAGCCAAGTTGCAGAAGGTGGCGCACGCGCTGGAAACACGCAAGGACGACGCCGTGGACTTCCGCCTCATGGGTATCGACCACCTCTACGTGGACGAGAGCCACAAATTCAAGAACCTGACTTTCACGACCCGGCATGACCGGGTGGCGGGCCTCGGAAATCCCGAGGGGTCGCAGCGGGCGCTCAACATGCTTTTCGCGCTGCGTACCATACAGCAGCGCACGGGCCGCGACCTGGGGGCGACGTTCCTCTCGGGAACGACCATCTCCAACTCGCTCACGGAACTGTACCTGCTTTTCAAGTACCTGCGCCCGAAGGAACTGGAGCGTCAGAATATCCGCACCTTCGATGCCTGGGCGGCCATTTTTGCCAAGAAAACCATCGACTACGAGTTTTCCGTGACCAACGAGGTCGTGCAGAAAGAACGGTTCCGATATTTCATCAAGGTTCCCGAACTGGCCATGTTCTACTCCGAGATTACAGATTACCGCTCGGCGGAGGATATAGGGATCGACCGACCGCAAAAGAACGAGATATTGCACAATATCCCGCCGACACCCCAGCAGACGGAGTTCATAGAACGGCTGGTGCAATTCGCCAAATCGGGCGATGCCACGCTCCTGGGCCGCCTGCCGCTCTCGGAGCGGGAGGAAAAGGCGAAAATGCTCATTGCCACAGACTACGCCCGCAAGATGTCGCTCGATATGCGTATGATAGACCCCGAACTATACAGCGACCACGTGGACAACAAGGCGAGCCACTGCGCCCGTATGATTGCCGGTTACTACCGCCGTTTCGAGGCGTACAAAGGTACGCAGTTCGTATTCTCCGACCTGGGAACCTACAAACCCGGAGCGGGGTGGAACGTCTATTCCGAGATACGGCGTAAACTCGCGGAGGATTACGGCATACCCCAAAGCGAGGTGCGGTTCATCCAGGAGGCGACCTCGGAAAAAGCGCGCAAGGAGATGATCGCCGGTATGAACACCGGAAAAATCCGCGTACTCTTCGGATCGACCGAGATGCTCGGGACGGGAGTGAACGCGCAGAAACGCTGCGTGGCGATACACCACCTGGACTGCCCCTGGCGTCCCAGCGACCTGGAGCAGCGCGACGGGCGGGGAATACGCACCGGGAACGAGATCGCCAAACTCCATGCCGACAACAAGGTGGACGTGATATTATACGCCGTCGAGAAGTCGCTCGACGCCTACAAGTTCGGGCTGTTGCACAACAAGCAACTGTTCATCCGCCAGCTCAAGACCAACAACATGGGAAGCCGTACCATCGACGAGGGGGCCATCAACGAGAAGAGCGGCATGAATTTTTCCGAGTATGTCGCCGTCCTCTCGGGAAATACAGACCTGCTGGACAAGGCCCGCCTGGAGAAGAAGATCGCCACGCTCGAAAGCGAACGCCAGGCATTCGTGCGCGGCAAATCATCGAGCCGCTACAAGCTGGAGCAGATCACGGAGAAGATAGAGAAGAACAACGACCTGATACGGCGTATCGGCAAGGATCTGGAACACTTCAAGGCCCGCGTCGAGTTCAACGAGGACGGCTCGTACCGCAATCCCGTGAAACTGAACGGGCTGGAAACCTCCGACCCCAAGCTCATCGGGAAACAGCTCAACCGTATCGCCGAAACGGCACGCACGCTCGACAGGCTCGAACCCATCGGGAGCCTCTACGGGTTCGAGCTGCTCGTCCAGAGCGAAACGACCGGGAAAGACGGGCTCGACCTGGTGCAGAACCGTTTTTATGTCCGGGGTGAAGGGGATTATCTATACCAGTACAACTACGGAAATATCGCCTCCGACCCGCGACTGGCGGCGATGAACTTCATCCACGCGCTCGCAACCATCGAGCCGACACTGGAAAAATTCCGGAAAAAGAATGAGGAACTGGAGAAAGATATTCCCGTCCTGCGGGAAGTGGTGGAAAGTTCCTGGCGCAAGGAGCCCGAACTGACGGCCCTGAAAGCTGACCTGACGGAAATAGACCGCAGGATACAGCAAAGCCTCAAACCGATAGAGGAGAGCGAGGGAAAGGAGGCGGAGGAGGATAACGACGTGTGCCGGGAACGGCATGACACGGCGGAAGAGCTCCCGAAGGAAGACAACACGGCGGCCCGTATTCCTTCCCGGCTGCGGCAGATTGCCGACGCCTCCGGGGGGCGCATCGTGATCGCGGGCGTGGGCAGCCCGCCGGAGAACGGCCCCGCGAAGAAAGGGATCAAGATGTAAGCGAAAAGCCGACGGAAGTACAGATTTCCGTCGGCTTTTTTCATATGCCCGTGAGCGTTATTGTCACACTTCCTGCAAGAGTGCTTGCAGCTCCTCCTGCGTGGGAAGATAGGTCATGTACTGGGCGGCGAAGACCTGCTTTTCATCTTCGGGCAGCGTGTAACGGACGACCGCGTCGTTTTTCTCCGCGCAGAGGACGATACCCACCGGAGGGTTATCCCCGGGATTCATCAACTCACGGGTGTAGTAATTGACATACATCTGCATCTGCCCCAAATCCTGATGGGTCAGCTCCCCGGATTTAAGGTCTATTAAAACGAAACAACGGGCCAGGTAATTGTAAAAGACCAGGTCGATGTAGAAATGCTTGTCGTCGAAGGAAATACGCTTCTGTCGCGCGACGAAGGCGAAGCCTTTCCCGAGTTCGAGCATGAAGCGCTGCAAGCGGCTGATGAGCAGTTGCTCCAGATCGGTTTCCAGAAAATGCTCTCCCTGCGGGATACCGAGAAACTCCAGGATATACGGGTCGCGGATGATCTCTTTGGGTTCGACACGCCCGGGTTCGGTACGGGAAATCTCCTCTTTCACGGCTTTCTTGTCTCGGCTGGCCAGCAAGCGGTCATAGAAAAGCGTGTTGATTTGGCGGTCGAGCTGCCGGACACTCCAGTTTTCCTTGACGCACTCGTGCAGGTAAAAATCACGGGCGGCATCGCCCGACACCTTGAGAAGCGTGCGGCAATGCGACCAGCTCAATTTATCACACAGCGTGTGATATTTCGGGTAGCACTGGTAAAACTGCCTCATGTACCGCAGGTTGGTGGCCGTGAACCCGTTTCCGAACTCCGCCACGAGCCGCCTGGAAAGGGTGTTGATGACAGCCTTGCCATATCCGGCACGGCCGGTTCCCTGCTGCTCGTACTCCACTATATATTTCCCTACCTGCCAGTAAGCCCTCACGAGGGTCGAATTGACATGATGTATCACCTTCGCGCGCGCTTCCTGCAAGATATGGCGCACGTTATGCAGCAGCTCTTCCTCCCCTTTGTCGGCAGGATATATTTTATCTGTTTCTTTCATTGTTCATTATTATATAGGCTTCCAAGTGCAAACATACTGATTTTACGGCAAATATCGAACGGTTGTACCGCCTTGTCGTGCCTTATTCCATGTATCTCCGCGTTTTTCCATGACGCCGGACTCTCGGGACAGGGCCTAACCGGAACCGGCAGGACGATCCTTTTTCAGCTTGCGGAAATTACTGAAGTTACGCTCGATGAACCGCAGGACGTCCGATTCCCGGTAGAAGGTCTTGTGATAGATCATCTCGTAAGGCAGCTCTCCCGAGGTGCGGTAACGCTGGAGTGTGCGCTTGCTGATATTGAGCATACGGCACAGGTCGTAATTGTCCAGAAGACGCTCCCCGTCAGGCAGGATGGAAAGCGGTTGCTCCACGTCCCCCGCGCACAGCTTCTCAATACGTTCCAGCCGTTCCGAGAGCCGCTGCATCCATCCGTCGAAATATTCCTTGTCCAGAAACATGGCCTACTCCTTTGGTCGGTTCTTGCGCCGCACGGAACGCTCCTTCAGCACACGGCGGATTTCCGTGAGGGAATAATACAGCTTCCGGTTGATGGCCGAATAGGTGATCACGTGATCCGAGCGGAGGCGTTGAAGGGTACGCCCGCTGATACCCAGGTAACGGCAGACCTGCTCGCCGTCCATCCATTCGTCGTTTATATACTCCTTATTCCATGCACGCCCCTTTTCAGGGAGAGAGGCGATTGCAGCCTCTATTTTCTCTATACGCCCGACAAGCTCGTTATAGGCTCGCGAACCGATCACTATGATTTTCATACTCCTTTGTTTTTTAGTCTGTTACAAAGGTCGGGCTTATATGGACAGCTTAAAACGAGGTCGGTACGACTTTTTTTTGATAATTTGCAGTGAACTGATTCTCAACGGTTCATGCGGTGAAGAAGGCAGTGTTTTTTACCGAAATCCGCGGCCCGTACTCGGTATTTTTATGGGCAGAAATGCGATAGAATACTGTGATTCAACGCTTAACGGTGTTCTAATCCGGACGGGGCTACAACGGAACACCCGTATCGGCTCCTTATACGGGTGCAAATACGGGCGTTCGGGAAAGTTCCTTTCGAGAGTTACGGGGGAAAACCGACCTCGGTTCTTTTGTTATATACAACGCTGATTATCAGTGTTTCTATAAGGAATAGAGTGCTTTACCGGTTCATATTCTACTCGGAATTGCCGTTTTTCTTGTTTCGCTTCCACGTCTGCATACGTTTAAGCAGGGCCTCTTTCGCCTTGTCAAGCCACGGTGTCGGGTTGTTTCGGATTTTCATATCGCAGAATGTCCTCGAAAGGTTCATGTCGAGGTGTACGTTGAAAGCGTTGGAAATGTAGCTGGCAAGTTGCGTGAGTGGCACATTGCCGAAACAGCCTTTACTGTCGAGCAGGTAAATAAGTTCCGTCAGATCCGTCTTCGAGTCCTGCCATGTCGGACGCACGTCAGGCAATGGCAGAACCATGTTCCGGAGGTTCGTGCTCTCCAGTGATTCCAATTCGCCCATAAGATAAACCGACAACATATCGTTGGCCAGGATTTTCGCCACCTTGAAATCCGCGTTTGTCGAAAACTGCGGGTCGAGTTTATAGTAGAAGGTTTCCAGGTATTGCTCCGTGTCGGTCTGCCCGCGCAGGAAATAGAGGCTGTCCAGGTGTGTAGCGCCGCTGCGGAAATAGCGGATAAAGTCGAGGCGTTTCTGCGTGTACGCGTTGATGGCCCGAACATGGGCGTCCAGGTACTCCCGTTGTGCCTCGATACTTCCTACCGGACGGTTCATCTCGATATTGTAGAGCTTGCGGTAATAGATCAGACGGCAAAAAAGACGGGGTTTGATTTCTTTGAAGAACTTTATTTCCTCGTCATCGTTTTGAAAACGGTAGCCGATGATATATTGTTTCAAACGGTCGAACGCTTCTCCCAGGACACGTGACGCTTCAAGCGACTTTTTCAACACGTCGGTATCCCGCGATTCGATACGTTCGATACTCCGCAGGACTTCGCTGTTTAATTTTTCTATAAATGCAATCATAATCCGTCTTGTTACTTTCGCGTATAAAGTTAGCGAATCGAAAAACCGGCGGATTACGATTTTTATCTTTCTCTTCGTTTTTTTATCACGGAGCCGATTTTAATGTCAAATCCGGCTTTCCTGACGGATGGAAGTGGGATTGCTCCCCATATTCCGCTTGCAAAAGTCCGTAAAGTGGGATTGGGCGGAGAAACCGCACATGTAGGCTATTTCCTGCAACGTGTAGTGTGTCGTCCGCAGCAACTCCCCGATACGTTCGATACGGCGCTGACGCAACCACGAGGAGGCCGAGCAGCCGAAAACCCGCTGGAAACGCCGGCGGAAGGTAATCGTGCTGGAATACCCGCAAACCCCAGCGAGTTCCGTGACGTTATCCGAGGCAAGATAATTCGATTTGACACGGGAGATGAACTCGTAATCGTCCCCCAGGTGCAACAGCTCCTCGAACTCCCCGACATCGGCGGGAGTGAGATGTTCATAAGAGGCGTCGAGCATTTTCAGCATGACAGCAGCGTTACATTCAACGGGCATACCCAATGTCTTACGGGCTTCACGCAGGTAATTCTTGAACCGCAGCCGCAGCGTGTCGTGATGCGGGTAGGAACACTGGGACAGAATGGTGCAGACCGTCCGCAGTTCATCGACACAACAGTAGCCGAAATACCACGTTACAAGACGCTCGACGTAATGGACGGCATGAAACTCCTCCGAAAGCATCAGAAGAAGCAGGAACGGGGTGAAATCCTGGTATTCCCCCGTTATGGGACGGGGTGCTTCGTCAAGCAAGGAGGCAATGTCCCGCATCAGAAGAGAATCTCCCGAGTACGCTTTTATTTGTTCGGAACTGCGGGCATAATCCCGGTAACGCGATATGACCGCCGACAAAGCATTGAACTTCACGGCGTGAACGCCTTCTATAAAGGAAGGGCGAAGACTGTTGTAAATGGATAAGTCGGTTTGCATAAGTCATTTCTATAAAACGGAGCCGCATCCCCTTGTTGCCAAAGCTCCGCAAGTCGTTACTTATGAACCGCTTGGAACACGGTACGAATCCTAATTACAAATATATCGCATCTGATAATCCGGAACAAATATCAGCAGGCAAAAATGAAA
>OHHT01000459.1_pt1 | contig 14989 bp, 9 predicted proteins | sample 1568061 | NCBI WGS metagenome assembly OHHT01 (sample SAMEA3879550, study PRJEB24766) | human gut metagenome | biome: human-associated habitat; feature: feces | place: USA | collected 1985/1987 | reverse complement strand
CTCCGCCGGCGCATCCGTGCACGCAAAAGCCTCCTCGACGCAGTCGAAGCCGCAAAAGCCGCAGAACAAGTGTTCAGCCGGCTCGAATCACTCGTGGCCTTCACTATGGCCGACAGGATTCTCATCTACAACTCGCTCCCCGACGAGCTTTCGACCCGCGATTTCATCTCCCGGTGGAAATCAGTCAAGCATTTCTTCCTGCCCAGAGTCAACGGCATCGACCTCGACATACTCCCCTACGACAGCACCCGCATGAGCCTCGGCGCTTTCCGCATCGAGGAGCCGCAGGGCGACGACATCACCGATCCCGCCCTCATGGAGCTTATCATCGTGCCCGCCATGGCCTACGACCGCAAAGGCAACCGCCTCGGTCGCGGCAAGGGCTACTACGACCGCCTGCTGCCGCGCTCGAAAGCCCTGCGCATTGGCGTGGCCTACGACTTCCAGCTCGTCGACGAACTCGAAACCGACCCGTTCGACCAGCCCGTCGACATCGTCATCACCGAATCCGGCATCTACCGCCGCCGCTGATTTGGCCATTTGCCGCCGCCCCACCCGCAGATTCACCTGCCCAAAAAGCTTTTTAACGGAAATAATTGGTTAATTTTGCACTCTGATTTGTATATCTGACAATCGCCAATGGTTTCAATCAACAATCTCAGTGTGGAATTCAGCGCAAAATCGCTGTTCGACAACATTTCCTACGTCATCAACCGCAAAGACAAGATAGCTCTCGTCGGGAAAAACGGCGCCGGCAAGTCGACTATGCTCAAAATCATCGCCGGACTCCAGAAGCCGACGTCGGGCACCGTGGCCATACCGCAGGATGTCACGATAGGCTATCTTCCTCAGCAGATGGAGATCAGCGACTCCCTCACCGTGATGGAGGAGGTGCGCAAAGCCTTCTCCCACATCGACGAGATGCATGCCCGCCTCGACAAGATGACGGCGCAGCTCAGCGAACGCACCGATTATGAGAGCGAATCCTATCAGGAACTTATCGAACGCATGACACAGCTGTCGGAGCTGCTTGCCCTTGAAGAGAGCGAAAACAGCATCGCCGAGATGGAGAAAACGCTGATAGGCCTCGGCTTTGTCAGAGACGACTTCGACCGCCCGACAGCTGAATTCAGCGGCGGATGGCGCATGCGCATCGAGCTTGCCAAAATCCTCCTCCAGCATCCCGACGTGCTACTGCTCGACGAGCCCACCAACCACCTCGACATCGAGTCGATCCAGTGGCTCGAGCAGTTCCTCACCACCAAAGCCAATGCTGTGGTGCTCGTCAGCCACGACCGCGCGTTCATCGACAACGTCACCAACCGCACCATCGAAATCTCGCTCGGAAAGATCTACGATTACTCCGTAAAATACTCCAAATTCGTCGAGCTACGCCGCGAACGCATAGAGCAGCAGATGCGTGCCTACCAGAACCAGCAGAAGCAAATCCAGGACACCGAAGAATTTATCGAACGATTCCGCTACAAGGCCACGAAAAGCGTCCAGGTGCAGAGCCGCATCAAGCAGCTCGCCAAGATACAGCGCATCGAGGTCGACGAAGTCGACTCCTCGCATCTCAACCTACGTTTCCCGCCGGCCCCCCGCTCGGGCGACTACCCGATCATCGCCGACAACGTCGGGAAGCGCTACGGCGACCATCAGGTGTTCGACCACGCCACTTTCACCATCAAACGCGGCGAAAAAGTGGCTTTCGTAGGCAAAAACGGCGAAGGCAAGTCGACACTCGTCAAATGCATCATGGGCGAGATCCCTTTCACCGGAAACCTCAAGATAGGCCACAACGTAAAGATAGGCTATTTCGCTCAGAATCAAGCGCAGCTGCTCGACGGCGAGATAACCGTTTTCGACACGATCGACCGCGTGGCCGTGGGCGACATACGCCTGAAAATCCGCGACATCCTCGGCGCTTTCATGTTTGGCGGCGAAGCTTCCGACAAGAAAGTGAAGGTGCTCTCCGGCGGTGAGAAAACGCGTCTTGCCATGATCCGCCTGCTCCTCGAGCCTGTCAACCTCCTGATTCTCGATGAACCCACAAACCACCTCGACATGAAGACCAAAGATATCCTCAAACAGGCTATCAAGGATTTCAACGGCACGGTGATCGTCGTGTCGCACGACCGCGACTTTCTCGACGGCCTCGTCGAGAAAGTCTACGAATTCGGCGGCGGTAAAGTGCGCGAATGTCTCGGTGGCATCTACGAGTTTCTCGAAAAGAAAAAGCTGGCTTCACTCGCCGAGCTCGAACTCAGCAAATCGCCCACAGCTCCCGCCCCGAAAACGGCTCCGGAAAAGCCATCCGCCCCAGCCGCAAAGCCCGCCGCCCCTGCTCCGGCACAAAATGCTCCGGCGAAGAAACAGCATCTCAGCTACGCCGAACAGAAGGAGCGCGAAAAGATGCTGCGCAAAGCAAAAAAACTGGTTGCCGACGCCGAAGCCGAGATCGCTGCAATCGAAGCCCGGATCGCCGAGACTGAAGCAAAAATGGCCGAAGGCGCCTACGACGAGGCTCTCATCGCTTCACATGCCGCATTGCAGAAAAATCTCGACAATGCCATGAGCCACTGGGAGCTCGCCACAATGGATCTCGAATCCCTGTCAGCCGAATAAACTCCGCAAAACCATGGCTCAACGACTCACCCGTTCATCACGAAACGCAGTACTTGGAGGCGTCTGTGCCGGCATCGCCGATTTCTTCGGAATTTCACCCGTCATCCCCCGGCTCATCTTCTTTTTCTTCGGAGCATTTCCGCTCTATCTCCTGTTGTGGATCCTGTTGCCGACCGACAATAGTTAGAAATCTATCGTCAGCCTTACATTAAACTGCCGGCGGGTCAGATAGTTGGGCACGGCATACTGGATCTGGTTGACATCCGTGACCCAATAATAACTGCTCACGTTGGAGATGTCAAAGAGGTTAAACACGTCAAATCCCAGCCAGATGCTCTTGAAATGACGCAGGAATCCTTCGCGGCTCTCGCCGTCCTTCAGCGGAGTGAGCAGACCGTACATCAGTCCTATATCTACGCGCTTGTAAGCCGGGGTGCGGAAATAGTTTTTATCACGTGTGCTCTGCGGTGCCGTCGTCGGAAGTCCGTCGTTGAATATGCCACGGAGCGAAAATTTCAGCTTCGGAATCTTCGGGAAATAATCCGTGAAATATAATGCGAATCCGTAGCGTCGGTCGTTAGGCCGCGGCACTTTCACACCATGAAGCGTCTCCTGCGTTTTCATCAGCGAAAAGCTTATCCACGAATCGCTGCCGGGCACAAACTGTCCGAACATCTTCAGGTCAAGACCAGCCGCGAAGCCTTTCGATTCATTGCGTCCGCTATACACAAGCTTCAGATTGTCAATCTCATACGGCACAATATCGCTCAGCGCTTTATAGTAAGCCTCGGCCGAAATCTTAAACGGACGGTTCAGCGCCCTGAACGTATAGTCCGACGCAAGAATAAACTGCAGGCTACGCTGCGACTTGATGTCGCGGTTCAGCTCTACAGTCGTGTTTCCGGCCGCATCGGTCTGTTGCAGACGGAATTCCTTATAGAACGGGCTCTGATAATAGAGGCCGGTGGCAAAACGGAAGGTCCAGCGGTTGTTGCGTTCCGGCACGAATCCGAGGCTCACGCGAGGGCTCACGATAAACTCTTTGTTGAACGACCAGTAGCTGAACCGCACGCCGGCATTAAGGTTAAAGAAACCGGCCGAAGTGTTGAAGCGGAAGGCATCTTGAAGGAAGCCGCTCATACGAGTCGACGACAGATCGTGCGACGATGCGAGATTATACACCACCTTCATCGCATCCATACGTCAGAATGTTCCGGCGTCCGATACGCGACTCTCCGCGCAGCGACACGTCAAACACGGTCGATTTGAGCCTGTTTCTTGCATGTTCGTGATATCGTCCCACGCCGAGCTCGCCGCCCACCTGCTGGTCGGAGTCGGAGCCGCCGGCCTGATCGAGCCAATATTCGCCCGAGATATCGTAAGCCACAAGTTCATTGTTGAGGAATCCCGAAAGGATAAGCGAGAGATCGGTCGATTTCGACGGCGAATAGCTCAGCGTGTACGCCCCGAAAAATGTCTCGAAACGGTCTTTTTCCCGTCCGTCGAAATACACCGTAAACCGCTTGGCATCCTCGGCCGTACCGAAATTCGTGGTGCGGTTCTGCGGCGTGAACTTATAGCGGTTGACCGAAATGTTGCCCAGAAACGACATCCTCACTTTCGGCGAAAGCTTGAGCACGAGATTGGTCTGATAATCAAAGAACGACGGGTCATATTCGCCCTTGGTTTCCAGCGAGCTCAGCAGCGACGTGTTCCGTTTGTACCTCACGCCGTGGAGCTGCGAGAATTTGCTGGAGCTCTGACCCAGCGACAGGCTGCCGCCCATAAGGCTCAGCCCGAGCGAACCTTCGAACGATTCAGGCTGCCGGTAACGTATGTCGAGCGCCGACGACATCTTGTCGGCATACTCGGCCGGAAAACCGCCGGTGGAAAACGAAACCGACTCTACGAGGTCGGGGTTGATTATCGAAAGGCCCTCCTGCTGTCCCGACGATATCAGCTGCGGACGATACACTTCTATTCCATTGATATACACGCTATTTTCGTCATACGTGCCGCCGCGCACCGAATACTGGCTCGACAACTCATTCGACGAGCTCACGCCCGACATCGTTGCAAGCATCGACTCCACTGAGCCGCCGGTCGCGTCTGCCGCAAGCCTGTAGTCATCCGATTCAACAGTCTGCATGGCTCCCGTCTGTCGCCTGATCTCGGTCACTTCAACTTCTCCAAGTTCTCTCGCATTCTCTTCAAGACGCACGTTAATCGTCAGATCCCCGTTGGGCTTCACCAGCTGACGCCGCACTTCTTTATAGCCTATACAGCTGTACACCAGCACTAATGTGTCGCGCTCAGCCACCGAAAGCCGGTAGCCGCCGTCGGCATTGGTGCTCACGCCCAAAGCCGTTCCGGCCACTTTCACCGTAGCCGCCGCTATAGGCTCGTTGGCATGATCCACCACCTTGCCGCGGATGTTGACATTGGCCGCCGAAGCTGCCTGCCCGCACCCGATTGCGGCTATTAAAAGCATATATATCGTAAACAATCGCATTTTTTATCACATAATTACTGAATTAGTAACGCGGAATCGCCCGAAAAATTATAAAAATGGCTAATTTTGCGACATCATTCACAATCACCGCAGCCATCGGGCCATGCACGCTTCCACCCTCACGCCCGCACGCTGCCCCATTCTGTTAGTATTTTATGAAAATAGCAATAGTCGGAACCGGTTACGTAGGCCTTGTCTCAGGCGCCTGTTTTGCCGAAGTGGGCATCGACGTCACTTGCGTCGACATCGACGAATCAAAGATCAACGACCTCAAAAAAGGCATCATACCCATCTACGAACCCGGACTCGACGACCTCGTGCGCCGCAACACCGAGGGCGGCCGACTCCATTTCACCACCTCGCTCGCCGAATGCATCGACGGGGCTGAGGCCGTGTTCTGCGCCGTTGGCACCCCGCCCGACGAGGACGGTAGCGCCGACCTCAAATATGTCAAGGCCGTAGCCCGCACTTTCGGCCAGCTCATCAACCACTTCACCATCTTCGTCACAAAAAGCACCGTGCCCGTCGGGACGTCGGAAATCGTTCGCGCCGAGATCGAAAACGAGCTCCACCGCCGAGGCGTCGAAATCCCCTTCGAAGTGGCCTCCAATCCCGAATTCCTCAAGGAAGGCGCCGCCATCAAGGACTTCATGTCGCCCGACCGCGTTGTCATCGGCACCCGCAGCGAGCGCGCACGCAAAGTGATGGAGCGCCTCTACCGCCCCTTCCTCCTCAACAATTTCCGCGTCATTTTCATGGATATAGCCTCCGCCGAGATGACCAAATATGCCGCCAACTCCATGCTCGCCACCCGCATCTCGTTCATGAACGACATCGCCAACCTTTGCGAACTCGTCGGCGCCGACGTCAACATGGTGCGCAAAGGCATCGGCGCTGATGCCCGCATCGGCACCAAATTCCTTTATCCCGGCTGCGGCTACGGCGGCAGCTGCTTCCCCAAAGATGTCAAGGCCCTCGCCCGCACCGGACTCGACAACGGCTATCACATGCGTGTCATCGAAGCCGTCGAGGCCGTCAACGAGGCTCAGAAAAGCGTCGTGTTCAACAAACTGAAAAAGCACCTCGGCGACCTGCAGGGCAAACGCATAGCCATCTGGGGCCTTGCATTCAAACCCGAGACCGACGACATGCGCGAAGCTCCGTCGCTCGTCGTCATCAACCGCCTGCTCGAAGCCGGCGCCAGCGTCACCGTCTACGACCCCGTGGCCATGGACGAATGTTTCCGCCGCATCGCCGACCGCGTCATCTACGCCCGCGACATGTATGACGCCGCCAACGATGCCGACGCCATCGCGCTCCTCACCGAATGGAAGCAGTTCCGCGTCCCCTCCTGGAATGTAGTGCGCAAAGCCATGAAAGGCGATCTCGTGGTCGACGGCCGTAACATCTACGATGCCGAAGAGCTCGCCGACGCAGGCCTCCGCTACCATTGCATAGGCAAATGACAGCCTGAAACGCGCTTCTCATACCGTTTCGTGCTCTAATATATGTTAAATTGCGGCGCCGCAACGTCGCGCCTCTTGCATTATTGTGAGTTGTTTAGTATTTTTGCATAAAATAACGAATAATGAATAGATTCCTGTCCATACTCCTCATTGCCATTGCCGCTGTTTTGCCATTTGGTGAAACGGCTTTCGCCGCACAGGCTCCCCGGCAGGAACTCGCTTCATCCGAGCCTACGCTCTCCACGCGCCGCGGTGCCATCGAAATTTCATGCCCCGCCGACGGCCGCACATACACCTTCCAGATCTACGCCATTACCGGCCAACTGCTCAAACGCGTGCAGATCACCGATTCGTCATTGACAATCGAGCTTCCCCAGGGTTGCTACATAGTGAAATGCGGCGTTTGGGTCAAAAAAGCTATCGTGTGCTGACCGACGACGATACACCGGCCTCCTTCGGCCCCGTAACCACTTCTCCCGAGATATCATACTTACATTCTTCAACTCATAATCCACACAAATCACCCATGAACAAAACGCTTACAGCATTTTGTGGCATCTCCATGCTTCTGCCCGCCGCTGCAGCCGCGCAGCCGGCCGAATCGTCACTGGATGCCGCATACGCCTCATACCCTTCCTATTCCAACGACAACGGTCAGCTCGAGCTCACCGTCGACGACAAGGGCACCCATTTCCGCCTCTGGTCGCCGGAAGCTCAGGCCGCTCAGGTCATCATCTATCCCTCGGACCGCAACTCAGCCGCCGTCGACACCCTCACCATGCAGCGGGCCGAGGCCGGCACTTTCACAGCCGCTTCGCCCCAAAAGCTCTACGGCTATTTCTACACGTTCCGCATCAACGACAATGGCCGCTGGCTCGACGAGACTCCCGGCGTTTGGGCTAAAGCCGTAGGCACCAACGGCATGCGCGCCGCCATCATCGACATGAGCGCCACCAATCCCGAAGGCTGGGACACCGACCGCGGTCCGGCCGTCAAAGCCATCAACAATGCCGTCATCTACGAAATGCACCACCGCGACATGTCGATGCACCCCTCGTCGGGCATCGTCAACAAAGGCAAATTCCTCGCGCTCACCGAAGAAGGCACCCACACCCCCGCAGGGTCATCAACAGGCATCGGCCATCTGCGCGACCTCGGCATCACTCACGTCCACATCCTACCGTCGAGCGACTTCAACAGCATCGACGAATCCAACCTGCCGGCCAACGGCTACAACTGGGGCTACGACCCGCAGAACTACAACGTCCCGGAAGGCTCATACTCCACCAACCCCGCCGACCCAGCTACACGCATCCGCGAGATGAAACAGATGGTCAAATCGCTCCACGATGCCGGCATCGGCGTGATCATGGATGTGGTCTACAACCACACCGCTCTCAACGACGGCTCCAATTTCTCGCTCACCGCACCGGGGTATTACTACCGCCATCGCCCCGACAACACCTACAGCGATGCCTCGGCCTGCGGCAACGAAACAGCCTCGGAACGCGCACAGATGCGCGACTTCATCGTCAACTCCGTGAAATACTGGGCCAAAGAATATCACATCGACGGCTTCCGCTTCGACCTCATGGCCATCCACGACATCGAGACGATGAACCTCGTGGCTGAGGAGCTCCGCAAGATCAACCCCAACATAATCATCTACGGCGAAGGCTGGACCGCCGGCGACTCTCCCCTCCCCGTTGCCGACCGCGCCCTTAAGGAAAACGTCAGCCACATGACGGGCATCGCCGTCTTCAGCGACGATATCCGCGATGCTGTCAAGGGGCACTACAGCAAGGCCGACGACCGCGGCTTCGCCACCGGCAAGCCGGGCCTGGAAGAGACCGTGAAGATCGGCGTCGTGGCTTCGACAGCCCATCCGCAAGTCGACTATTCCAAAGGCGCCAACTCGCGTTTCCCCTACGCCGCCTCCCCCACCCAGATCATCAACTATGTGTCGTGCCACGACGACCTCTGCCTCACCGACAAACTGGCCGCCTCGATGCCCGGCTCTACTGAAGCCGACCGCATCCGCGCCGCCAAGCTCGCCCAGACAATCGTCTTCACCTTGCAGGGCACTCCGTTCATGTTCGCCGGCGAGGAGGTGTTCCGCAACAAAAAGGGCGTTCACAACAGCTACAAGTCGCCCGATTCCATCAACGCCATCGACTGGACTCTCAAGGAGAAGAATGCCGATCTGTTCAACTACTATCAGCAGCTCATCGCTTTCCGAAAAATGCATCCGTCGCTGCGCATGACATCGGCCGAGGATATCGCCAAAAACATTGTATTCGACAAGGTCTCCGCACCCAACGTGGTGTCCTACAGCATCTTCAACAATGCCTCAGCCGATGATGCCAAGGAGATAAAAATCGTCTACAACGGTTCCGACAAGCCCTATCAGCTTAAGGTGAAACGCGGCAAATGGACCGTCATCGCCGACGATGCCACCATCAGCGCCGACGGTCTGCGCCGGTTCGACGGCGGCAAAATCACCGTCGCTCCACGCAGCGCCCTGATCCTCACCCGCTGACACATCCGCATCCCATACCGACGGCACCGGCAGATCCCACTGATTTGCCGGTGCCGTCGTTTTTTATCGCTTTTTATCATCCACGTTATTTAAAATAATTCTAAATAGCATTTGATTAATTCATGTAAAATTCGCATCTTTGCACCCGTATAACCAAACACTACTATGAGATTAAGCGATCTTGCAACCGGCGAACAATGCAAAGTGGTCAAAATCCTTGGCCACGGCGCCTTTCGCAAACGCCTTATGGAGATGGGATTTATCAAGGGCCGTGAGGTCACGGTGCTTCTACACGCTCCGCTGCGCGACCCTATCAAATACCGCATCCTCGACTATGAAGTGTCGCTGCGCCGTTCCGAAGCAGCCCTTATCGAAGTTATTCCTCTGGCCGAAGCCAAAAACAGCGATGGCATCCCGTCATCGCGCGGAACGATTGAAAGCGATTCTCCCTCACCCAACGAGGAGTTCAACGAACGCCGACACACCATCAACGTCGCTCTCATAGGCAACCCGAACTGCGGCAAGACATCACTCTTCAACCGCGCTTCAGGCGCTCACGAGCACGTAGGCAACTACAGCGGCGTCACCGTCGATGCCAAAAAGGGCTCGTTCCGCTTCGGCGACTACAAGATCAACATCGTCGACCTGCCCGGCACTTATTCGCTCGACAGCTATTCGCCCGAAGAGCTTTATGTGCGTCGCTACCTCAAGGACGAGACGCCCGACGTAATCATCAATGTGGTGGTGGCATCCAATCTCGAACGCAACCTCTATCTCACCACCGAACTGATCGACATGGACCGCAAGATGGTCATCGACCTCAACATGTTCGACGAACTGGAGCAGAGCGACGACAAACTCGATTACAATCTGCTCGGCCAGATGATCGGCGTCCCGGCCGTGCCCACGGTGTCACGCACCGGCAAGGGCACCGACGACCTTTGGCGCACCGTCATCGACGTCTATGAGGACAGCCACAAAGCCGTGCGCCACGTCCACGTCAACCTCGGTCCCGACATCGAGTCGTCGGTCAACATCATCAAGAATATGATCAAAGCCGACACCGGCGTCGGCAGCCATTTCTCACCCCGCTATCTTGCCATCAAGCTGCTTGAAGGCGATGCGGAAGTCGAGAAATATATAAGTGAAAGCCCCGGCGCCAAGGCCATTCTGGCGCGGCGCGATGAGGAGGTAAAACGCATCGAGAAGCTCCGCAACGAGGACATCACCTCGGCCATAGCCGGCGAGAAATACGGCTTCATCGCAGGCGCTCTGGCCGAAACTCTCGTAAAAGGCGAAGGCGATGCCGACGCCGAGACTCACTTCATCGACTCCATCGTCACCAACAAGCTGTTCGGATTCCCGCTCTTCCTGTTGATCATGTTTGCCGTTTTCTGGCTCACATTTGAGGTAGGTTCCTATCCGATGGACTGGATCGAGTCGATCGTCAAATGGATCGGTGGTGTCGTCCAACAGTATATGCCTGAGGGCGCTTTGAAGGACCTGATTGCCGACGGCATCATCGGCGGCGTAGGCGGTGTCATCGTCTTCCTCCCCAACATCCTCATCCTTTATTTCTGCATCTCATGGATGGAAGATTCAGGCTATATGGCCCGTGCCGCCTTCATCATGGACAAGCTGATGCACCGCATTGGCCTGCACGGCAAATCGTTCATACCGCTTGTCATGGGCTTCGGATGCAATGTGCCCGCCATCATGTCATCGCGAAGCATCGAGAGCCGCAGTAGCCGCATCATCACCATCCTCATCAATCCTTTCATGTCGTGCTCGGCACGTCTGCCCATCTACGTGTTGCTGGTCGGCACTTTCTTCGAAAGCCATGCCGCCCTCGTCTTCCTCGGCATCTATCTCACCGGCATCCTCGTGGCGATGATCACCTCCACACTGTTGCGAAAGTTCTATTTCAAAGCCGACGAAACACCGTTTGTCATGGAGCTCCCCCCTTACCGCATCCCTACGGTCAAGTCATCGCTGCGCCACATGTGGGGCAAAGGCGAGCAGTATCTCAAGAAGATGGGCGGTGTCATCCTCGTGGCGAGCATCATCGTGTGGGCGCTCAACTATTTCCCACTGAGCAGCCACGACGAGTCCGACGGACAACAGCATGACTCCTACCTTGAGATGATGGGCAAAGCCATAACGCCGGTCATGGAACCTGTCGGCTTCAGCTGGCGTGCCAGTGTGGCCGCGCTTGCCGGCATCCCGGCCAAGGAGATTGTCGTATCTACGCTCGGCGTTCTCTACACCGGCGACGAGGAAGCCACCGACGCCACGCTTTCGGCACGCATCACTGCACCGAATCCCGAAACCGGCCAACCTGATTTCAACAAGGCTTCGGCTCTCGCTTTCATGATTTTCATCCTGCTCTACTGCCCCTGCATCGCCACCGTCACGGCAATCGTCAAAGAGACGGGCAGCTGGCGCTACGGCGCATTCACCGTGGTCTACAACACGCTGGTCGCATGGCTCGTAGCCTTCGCCGTCTACCGCGTCAGCCTGATGTTCCTATGATCCCATGATCAATCGAGATTCACGACCGTAATCCCCGCGCCCCCAAACTGCACATGCTCATCGTGAAACGATTTCACTCCGGGCACCGTGTCGAGATAAGCGCGTATGGCCTGGCGCAACGCTCCCGTGCCGGTTCCATGCAGTATGCGCACGCGGCCGATGTTGAACTGCAGCGCGTCATCGATATAATATGTCACGGCCTGCACAGCTTCGTCGGCACGCATCCCGCGCACGTCAAGTTGCTGGCTGAATTCAAGTTGCCTCGACCGGTTTTCAGCTGAAGTTGAAGCGCTGATAAACGATGTGGTCCGCTGGGCACCGCTGTCTATCTTGGCCGTGGTGATCTTGAGGCGGTCTTTTGCCACAGTGGTCTTGAGCTGGCCGAACATCACCGTCGCGTTCTTGCCTTTTATCTCCACCACCTTTCCGGCTATGCCCTCGCCGTCGAGCCGCACCACATCACCCACTGCCAGCGGCTTCTGCTCGGCCACAGGGGCGGTCGGAGCGGCGTGCTTCTTCTTTTTGCGCACTTTTGGCACTTTTTTCAGCAGCTTGTTTTCACGGCCTTCACCGGTGAGCAATGCCTCTTTCTCGCGCTGCATGTTGCGGCGCGCTTCCATCGTCGCCTCTTTCTCGGCCTGCGAACGGCGTATGTCGTGGATGGTGCGTTCAATCACCGCGTTTGAGCCTTCAAGAATGCTGCGGGCCTGCGTCTTGGCCTCGGAGAGTATCTCTTTACGGCGGGCATGAAGCTCATCGGCTTCGGCGTTGTAACGTTCGAGCGTCGCTTCAATTTTCTTCTCTTTCTGCCGGATAGCCATTCGTTTATTCTCCCAGTAGCGCCGGTCGCGCGCAATGTCGAGGAGATATTTGTCCATGTTGATATAGTCGCTGCCGACGATCTGCTCGGCGTCGGCGATGATATCGGCAGGCAGTCCCGTCTTGCGGGCTATCTCGATGGCAAACGAGCTGCCCGGATGCCCGATCGAAAGCTGAAACAGCGGCCGCATAAACTGGCGGTCATAGAGCATCGATCCGTTTACCAGACCTTCGGCATCTTCGGCAAAATGTTTGAGGTTCTGATAATGTGTCGTTATCACGCCCCACATGCCGAGTTCGTTCATGCGCTTGAGTATGGCCTGCGCTATGGCGCCGCCTATCTGCGGCTCGGTGCCGGCGCCGAATTCGTCGATGAGCACAAGAGATGTAGCGCGGCCGCGGCTCACCATCAGGCGCATATTGCGCAGGTGCGAGCTGTAGGTGCTGAGATCGTCTTCTATTGACTGGTCATCGCCTATATCCACAAATATATCGTCGAATATGCCAATGTGCGAGTTTTCATACACCGTGGGCAGGAGGCCGCACTGTGTCATATACTGTATGATACCTGCCGTTTTGAGACACACCGACTTACCGCCGGCGTTAGGTCCCGAGATCACGAGTATGCGGTTGGGCTTTGTCAGCACTATGTCGAGCGGCACTATCTCGCGCCCGTTGCGCCGCAGCGATTCCTGAAGCGTCGGGTGGCAGGCATGGTAAAATTCCATCACGGGCTCGGGATGCAGATTGGGCATCATGCCTCCCGACTGGCGGGCATACAGCGCCTTGGCATGCACGAAATCGATCTGTCCCATCACGGCATTGCTGGCTGCCATATCGGGCACCGACGGCCGTATCTCCTCGGCCACGGCAATGAGTATGCGTTTTATCTCGCGCCGCTCTTCAATCTGAAGCTCACGCACGCGGTTGTTCACTTCCACCACTTCGGCCGGCTCGACAAACACCGTCTTGCCCGACGACGATTCATCATGCACTATGCCGTTGATCTTTCGCTTATACATCGGTGCCACCGGCAGCACGAGACGGCCGTCGCGCATGGCCGGCGATGTGTCGGCATCTATTATGCCGTCGCGCACGGCATTGGCCATCACGCGGCGCATCACCGAATTGATGGTGCCCGACATCGACGACAGGCTGCGGCGTATCTGCGCCAGCTCGGCCGACGCACTGTCTTTCACCTCGCCCAGCGGATCAAGCACCCGGTCGATGGTGGCAAGTGCAGGACGGAAGGTCATCAGCGATTCGGCCACGGACGTCAGCAGCGGCACATCGCTGTGTCCTTCATCATCCCGTCTTTTCGAAAAGTAGGAGCTCACCTCCGACATGGCGGTCAGCGCCTTGCGGAGCGTGGAGAGCTCATCGGCCGTCAGGAAGGTGCCCTCAACGGCCAGCGAAGCGAGCAGGCGGTCGATGTCGCACATGTTATGCAGCGGCACATCGTCGCCGGATTCGATCAACGACACCATCTCACCCACCTTTCCGAGCGATTCATTCACCGACGCATAGTCGGTGTCGAAACTCATCTCGTCGCAAAGCGCACCGGCGGTCTGCGACATGCACAGCCCTCTGACGGTCGCACGGACTGCCGCAAATCCTATCTTATTTTCAAAACTATCGGGATATATCATTATTCTTATTTAACCAAAGTTCTGCACCCTGATTCCTTACCGCAAAATTAACACATTTTTTTCGAATTGCTTCTCTCATTACGGTTGAACAGTTTTTAACCTTGTGGCGTTATAAAGTCAAAATAAAGAAAACAACTCTAAATTTACACATTATGAAATCTTCTGATCTTAACTTTTGGGGCGTTTCCCGCTATTGGTGGGTTGTCCTCGTTATCGGTATCGCGATGGTTCTCTGCGGCTTCGCCTATTGGTTCTGGCCCGTTATCGGTTATGCCGTTTCTTCTCAGATCTTCGGATGGCTCATGATTCTCGCAGGCATCATCTCGCTCTGCGTTTCTGCCGGACGTGATCGCCCGCGCGGATGGGGCTGGTGGCTCGTTTGCGGCATCATCAACATGTTTGTCGGATTCATGCTCGTACGCAGCGTCATCCTCTCCGAAATGGTATTCCCCTTCTTCATTGCTCTCGTATTCGCCGTCTGGGGCGTCGGTGCGATCTTCAGCTCTATCAGCCAGCGCCAGCGCCGCTACTGGTGGCTCTATCTCATCAACGGCATCCTGATGATCATCCTCTCCTACCTTCTCGTTGAAGCAGGTTATGTTCAGGACATGATGATGACCACCATCCTCACCTCAATCGCCTTCATCTACTGGGGCTTCTCCCTCTCGATGCTCAGCTGCGACATGCGGCCCGAAAACAACAACAAATAAAAACCGCAGCCCCTTAAATTAGACATATCTTACAACTTTGCCGGCACACCGTTCGATTCGGTAACGCCGGCAATTTTGTTAAGAGCCTATTCCACAAAATTTGTTAACGTCAGGGCGGCGTATTTTCGAGTGAA
>OHHT01000443.1_pt1 | contig 15272 bp, 12 predicted proteins | sample 1568061 | NCBI WGS metagenome assembly OHHT01 (sample SAMEA3879550, study PRJEB24766) | human gut metagenome | biome: human-associated habitat; feature: feces | place: USA | collected 1985/1987 | reverse complement strand
TTATACATTATTTAAAAAGAAAAATCAACTGTAATTTTCAGACTTAAAGGTATAAGTCATAAAATGTTTAGAATTGTAAACGTTTTACCTGTCTAAGAGTGCATCTATCTCCGAACGTGAGCTTACGGCAGGCTTGCCGTCACTGTCAAGCAGCGGAGTAAGTCCGCCCGAATAGCCCGAGAAATGGTAGAAATAGTTCACGCCCGTTTCGGTGTCGACCCATATCTCGCAGCCCTCTATTGCGCCCTTGGAATAAACCTTTATGAATCTTTTGTCATTGCTCATAGTGTGATCTCCTTTCAATTATGTCTTAGCCGAATACCGCCTTGATCTGCTCTTCGGTAAAGCCAAGAGAACGCATTCGTTTTATTGAATAGTCTCTTTCTTCGGCTCTGGCTAATTCCAACCCCTCTTTTCTTCCCTCTTCTCTTGCGTGTTTCAGTGCTGACGCTTCATCGTGGAGTGCCTTTTCACGCAGACGGGCTATCTCCTTTATCCTTGTTTCCTCAGATGTATCATAAGTGATTTTTACCATACTCAACTCTCCGGATATATTTTTCTGATCTGCTCGTCGGTAAAGCCGTTAGCTCTCATTTTGCTTATAACACTGGCTTTTTCCTTGGCAATACCATTTGCTTCGCCTTTTACCAGTCCTTCTTCCATACCCTCTTCCTTGGCATTTTTAAGCGCTGACGCTTCATCATGGAGTGCCTTTTCACGCAGACGGGCTATCTCTCTTATTTTTGTGTCCTCGGACATATCATATATAACATTTACGGCTTTTTTCATAATAGGAACGTTAGTCTGACTGATCATCTCAAATTCCTCCTCACTGTCTGCGTTTATGAACTGCAGCCACAGCTCACGGCTGTTGTTGGGATCTGGCTTTCTGCCGACCTTTTTCAGCTCAAAGAAGTGTATGCTGAACTTGTCGGAGAAAACCTCACCCGTACCCTTTATCATTGCGGCGACCTCGGTGTGATAATCGTCCGTACTGAACATATTAAAGTTGATGATATTTATTGTAATGGTCTGTTTGAGTTCGCTGTACTCCTCGCCGCTTTTCAGCTCGGACGAATACAGCTTTGCCCAGTAGAAAAGCGTTCTGTCACGGTAGTCCACATCGTTTTTGACCTGTATCTCGACATTAACAAGCTTATCATCTACTTTAAGGCTAAGGTCAAGACGGCTGAATTTTCCTGCAAGGGTTTCGGGCGGAAGCTCGGGGTTTGTTATTTTGATCTCTTTGATACGCTCCTGCGGAATTTCAAGCATACTTGCCACAAAAGAATGAAGCATATCCTCATTTTCCGTAAAAATTTTCTTGAAGATTATATCAAGCTTTGCGGAAATTACATTTCGTGCCATAAGCTTTCCCTCCTTTTATCTGATCATATTATACCACAATTTCATCAAAATGCAACACAGTATGTCTTTCCCTTTTCCGTTGCGAATGAAACAGCGCCGTCCTTTTCCGCAGCATTGACATTATTGCCATCACATACGACCTTGATGCCATTGCCGACAATTGTACATTGGTTTCCGTTCAAAGATATAACGGAAAGCTTTGTTATCTTACCCTTTTCCCATTCAAAATCAAGCTCAAAGCCGCCTCTTGCTCTTACACCGTAAAGAGAGCCGCTTTCCCACTCCTCGGGGAGCGCAGGAAGAACGTTTATCTCGCCGCTGTGGCTCTGAACGAGCGCTTCGGCAATGCCTGCACCGCCGCCGAAGTTGCCGTCTATCTGGAACGGCGGGTGCATATCAAACATATTTATCGAAGTCGAGTTCGAGAGGAGCGCACGGACATTTTCGCCGACCTTTTCTCCCCTGCCGAGCCTTGCCCACATATTGATTATCCACGCTCTTGACCAGCCCGTGTGACCGCCGCCGTGGGAAAGTCTGCGGTCGAGCGTTGCCGTTGCAGCCTTTGCAAGCTCGGGCGTTTTGCGGAGCGATATCATATCAGCAGGATAGAGCGCAAAAAGCTGCGAGATATGGCGGTGTCCCGGTTCTACCTCGTCATAATCCTCCGCCCATTCCATTATCTGACCGTACTTGCCTATCTCAGGCTTCGGCAGACGTGAACGGAGCTTTCGCATAGTTTCGGCATAGTCCTTGTCTATGCCGAGAATATCCGCACTTTCCGCAACCGCCGTGAAAAGGCTGTAAAGTATCTGACTGTCCATTGACGGACCCTGACAGAGTGAACCCTGCTCGCCCGTCTTGGTGAGGTATGTATTCTCGGGTGAAGTTGAGGGACTTGTCACAAGCTGTCCCTTTTCATTCTCGATGAGGTAATCCTCGAAGAATTCAGCTGCTTCTTTCAGCGTATCGTACTTGTCGGCAAGGAAATCCTTATCCTGCGTAAATTTGTAGTGTTCGTAGATGTGCAGACAGAGCCACGCAAGACCCATCGGCCATACCGTTGCAGGCATCCACCTGTCCTGCGGAGCTGTGTCGCCCCAGATATCCGTACATCTCACGGGCGGTGATCCGTCCGTTCTCCCTCATTCGCTCGATGTGGTCGAAAAGCGGCGTGTGGCACTCGGGAAGATTTTGTATCTCTGCGCCCCAGTAGTTCATCTCGGTGTTGATGTTGATAGTGTATTTTCCGCCCCATGCAGGCCACATATCCTTGTTCCATATTCCCTGAAGATTGAGCGGAAGCGTACCCTCACGGGAACCGCTTATCATAAGATAGCGTGAAAAATTGAAATACATCTCGGCAAGCTTGTTGTCGCTGCCGCCGTTCCTGAACTTTTCAAGTCTTTCATTCGTTGGCAAAGCCGAATTTCCGCCGCTGTTGTCGCAAAGCTCAAAATTCACACGGTCATAAAGCTTTTTATAGTCGCCGATATGACGTTCAAGGAGCGTTTCGTAGGACTTGCGCTGTGCAGTCTTTGCTTCGTTCAAAGCCTGTTTTTCATAATTACCCGTGCGGAAAGCCGTTCGACAGGCTATTGTTATAGTCGCTTCGTCCGCACCATTTACCCTTATCCTTGTAGCATCCGTTTCTCCGCTGCCGCCGACTGTTTTTATTGTTACCGCTGTCGCATAGGGTATTCCGTCCGTAACTGTGAAGAGCAGGGTCGAGGCATCGTAGGCTTCGTTTTTGTCATAGTCGTCATCTGAGCCGTCGACAAAAGCTTCAAAGGTTATTTTCGCCTTTTCGCTCGCCGTAAAGTGGATAACCATAACATTATCGGGAGTGGAAACGAAAATCTCACGGGAAAAGTTTACTCCGCCGCTTGTCCACTCGGTTTTTGCGACTGCTGTGGAAATATCAAGGCTTCTCTTGTAGTTTTCGGCATTTTCGCAGCCGCTTTGGAGGATATGCAGGTCGCCCATAGGGTGATAATGGCGCTGCTGCTCGTTTCTGCCGTAAAAAGCGTCCTCGCAGAGCTTCTGCGCCTCGGTTATTCTGCCGTCTGCGATAAGCTTGCGTATTTTTCCGAGATTTTCCTTCGCCTTGGGGTTGTTTCTGTAACGGAAGCCGCCCGACCAGATGCTGTCCTCGTTCATCTGGATAAGCTCATCGTCCGTTCTGCCGAATATCATACCGCCGATGCGTCCGTTTCCGACAGGCAGAGCCTCGTCCCAGTTTGCGGCAGGTGCTTTATACCATAATAATTCCGAAAAGTGCTTCATAATATCCTCCGATGTGTCCCGAGCAAGACGGGGTTATTTTAATCAAATTATAACATATTCTGCAAGCAAAAACAAGCGGTTTATGGGCAAATCGTTCAGCACTTTCAGTAAAAATAAAAGCGTGAACATCAACTGCTCACGCTTTTGGTTTATATGTCATCAATCATCTTTTCAGCTTCATCTCCCGATGCAATTTTTACAGGAAATGCACCTGCTCAGCTGCATATATTATTGATCCGCCCCGATCATAGCAACACCATCATCCGCAAATGTCATTTTAAATTCTTCAAGATCGGAAAAAGGCTCTGTATCCTGCTCGGCTTCGATTATGCAGTTCTTCTTCGGTGCAAACCGTTTTTTCGCCTTGCGACTCGATGTAAAATTCCTCGGGCTTTGACGTTCCCGAAAAATGAACGTGCTTTATTTCACTTATCTTTTCCCCAAGATAAATGAAGTTCGTTTCCGATGCGGCGTAGGTATTCAAACCGTAATTTTCGGTGTATTTTATTATGATCTGCGAACCGTTTGTATCGTGCAGCAGCTCCGCATCGTCAAATGAGCTGAAGCTGTAAATAAGCTGAGGAGCATTTATATTATTGATAAGATAATACAGCGTACCGTTAAACGCCCCCTCCGATATCAGCGCATCGCTGCTCCCGTCATTATCATAATCAAATAATTGTATCACCAAATTAGGATAATATAAGAGAAATTCATCATCCTTTAATTTAATCAGATATTCCTTGAAATACTGCAAATCCGCTTGCCGTTCGATGTTATCTTCATTCGTTCCGCTTGCATCAACAGCATTTTCGTCGGCAGGTTCTTCCGTAATTTCATTTTTAGCTGCATCGGCAGTATCTTCATCGGCGAAAACATCCGCAGTTTCGCTAAAATTTGTCTCGCCGGCAAGGCTCTCTATGGTCATGCGTTCATTTTCCAAGCTGTTATCAGAAATATCGCTTTGGGAACAGCTTGCAAGAAATAATAATGCGCTTAAAAAGATCATTAAGACGTTTAAGCTCTTTTTCAATCACACCACACACCTTTGATAAGATAAAACCATTAAAAACTTTTTTCAAAATGCTTACGACCCGACAAAATTCTATGAAAACACTATATCCACTTTCATTATATCAAAAGGAGCTTCCGTTTGCAATAGAAAACCGGAATTTTTCCACATTTTAGAACAAAAAACCGCTCTCGGAAAGCCCGAGAGCGGTTTGAATTGCTTTTGGTGAATTACATACCTGTAAGACCCGAACGTGCAATACCTTCTGTGAAGTTTTTCTGCAAGCAGATATAGAGGATAAGCATTGGCAGGATAGAGATAAGACAGCCTGCTTCCATCCATACGATAAGCTCACGGACATTCGGCGTTTCGTTGCCGAAGATAAGTCTTGCAAGGCTTGCATCGAGGTTTTTGAGCATAAGTGCAACGGTCTTGTTGTCGGTGAAGAACGATGTGGAAACATAGTAATCGTTCCAGTACCAAACGACCGAGAGGAGGAATACTGTAAGGAATGTTGCGCCTGCGTTCGGAACCATTACCTGGATGAATGTTCTGAAAGGCGAGCAGCCATCAAGGTATGCTGCGTCTTCGAGTTCCTTAGGAAGTCCTCTGAACGACTGTCTGAACAGGAATATGAAAAGACCTGCACGGATACCGTTCGCTGTGAGTGCGGGGAAATACATTGTAACACCGCTGTTGATGAAGTTGATGTAGTTTCCTGTGATCGCATGATAAATTCCGAATGGATTGAAGTAACGGAAGAACATATACTGCGGAATAAGAATGATCTGTGAAGGCACAAGGATCATAAGTATTACGATAAAGAAGAGTATGTTCTTTCCCTTGAACTTGAATCGTGCGAAGCCGTAACCTGTAAGTGCGCAGGTAAGTACCTGGAGTATCGAACAGCCGATATTCAGCACAAGAGTGTTGACGAGCGTGTTGCCGAAGTCCATTGCCTTCCATGCATCGGTGATATTTGAAAGAATGAAGTGCTTAGGTATCCACATGATCGTCGGATCGTTCATTTCCGCACGGGGACGGAATGCAGCGGAAACCATAAATATGAGAGGATAGATAATGATGAAGCAAAGACCGAATACGATAAGTCCTCTTGCGATAGGCCATACTGCATCAAAAACTCTTTTTCTCTTTAAGTATTTCTGTTCCTCGGGAGTAAGGGATTCAAGACGCTTTTTGAAGCGCTCCCTTTTCTCCTTTCGGGACATTTTAGGTTCTTTGATCTTTCTCTGCTCGGACGGTGCGCCGGAGCGTTTTGCTAAACTTGCCAATTATTCCGCCTCCTTAATCATCGTACCAAACGAGTTTGTTCATAATTGCGAAGATGATTCCGAGAGCAATAAGAATTATTCCGAAATAGCTCCACGCCATTGATGCCGAGTAGCCGTACTGCCAGTCACGCTGAACTTCAAGCACACGTGCCATAACCTCGTTCGTCGGGTCGGTGAAGGAATCGATAACGGTATAAACGATATTTACAAGGATCATCGGAGAAACGTAAGGAAGGGTTATCTTCCAGAAGAATTCCCAAGCTGTTGCGCCTTCGATAGCGGCAGCTTCCTTAGCGGAAGTCGGGATGCCCTGAAGTGCTGAGAGGAAGATAATGATCTGGATACCGCACTTCCAAACGAGGTTGAGGATATCCGATGTTACCGTTGTCAGCATTTCGGTGAACTGCGTACCGAAGCCGTAAATTCCGACAAATTCGAGGAGCTGGTCGACCATGTCCGCCTCGAACATTGTGGAGAACTGTTCAGCGCTGTTGTTTCCGTTTGTGTTAAGGTCGCCTGTGATGATAGCATAAACAGGACCCGTTGCGATGATAACAGGGAGGAAGAATACGGCTCTTGCGAAGCCTCTGCCTCTGAACTTCTGGTTGATGATGATCGCAACGAACATCGAGAATACAACGATGATAGGAAGGTTGAGAGCCATATCTTTCAGTGCGCTTACGAGATACTGTCTGAATGTCGGGTCGGTCATGAACGCTCTCTTGTAGTTTGCCATACCCACCCAGCTTCTTGCGAGATAGCCTGTTTCCGGGCTGACGTCATTGAATGAATAGAAGAACGATTTGCATACGGGTATGATGAAGAACATCAGAGCGCCGATAAACCAAAGAGCGATAAATCCATAGCCGTAAAGCCCTTTCTTCTTTTCATAGGATAGTCTGTGTTTCATTTTATCCTATGACCTCCTTCCCGATGTAATCGTACAGACTGTATGTGGTGCTGCCCTTGGTAACAGTCCTGTCTGTGTAGTTTACTGTGATCTTTGTACCGTTTGAATAGGTAGTTTCGGTGTTTCCGTTTGCAAGCACCTTATAGCCCGTGATCTGCTCCGAAGAAACATCGGAGAGTATCTCCTTAACGAACTTATAAACGCTTGCAGCATCTTCTTTCCAGTAATCAGCGTCTGCGTAGTAGTAAGCATCGTAGCGAGTATCCTTGAGCTCGTTAGCTTCTTCAGCCATAAGGTCGAAGTTGAGCGAGCTGCCTGCCGCAACTGCGGAGAGGATAACATCGCCGATCTCTGCCTGACCGTTTACAGCGGGCGTTGAGTAGGACTTTATGCCGTGCATAACGATCTGATAGAGCGGTATTTCAGCATCGAAAACGTCAAACTTGCTGGAATTGAGCGGAACATCGGTGATCCTGTCAACATAAGGAAGAACGTAAGCATTTGCGCCGTCTGCGAGGACTGAACCGACCTGATCGTTGAGCTTCTGATAGCCCTCCTGAACCAGACCCTTCATCATTTCTCTCGACGTAGCCTTTCTGCCGTAATCGCCGTAGATAACTGTCGAAGCAGTTCCGACTGCGATATTGTTAAGACCATATTTGCTGTAACTCTTTGCGAGGTTGTCGAACATCTTTGTGTAAGCCTCGGGAGCAAGGAGCGACATAGCCTTGTAGAATTTGTTTTCAATTCCGTAAGCAGGGTCATAAGTGAACTGCTTGGAATAAGCATTTGAAACTCTGATAGCCGTATCGGTTATCGTCCAGTATCCGTTGCCCGTCTTGAACGTGAGGTTCTGAACATTCGGATAAATGCTGATGTTGTTGCTTTCTGCGAAGCTCAAAAGGCTGTTGAAATCGGATCTTCCGCCGAGCTTTGAAGCAGGCTTAGCTTTATCCGAGACCTTTTCCTTGATATCGGCAGTCGTCCACTCGTTGTATGTTGCAACGATGCTGTCTGCACCGTCTGCGGAAAGCGATGTGAGGATATCCTTTGCTTCATCGAACGTTGTAGCTGCGTGCTGCATTGTTACGGGGAAGCCGAGAACGGATTCCTTTTTAAGAACTGCGCCGTAGAGGTCAACATAGAGCGGAACGTCCTTTACGGAGTCGGAGACTGTTACGCCGCAGTCGCCTGTGAGGTAATCTCTGTACTTTGAAGCGATATCAACGTAATTTACTTCGCTCTTGTCGGACTTTGAAACGGGATAGTAGCGAACTTCAAGCTCGGGAACGAGGATTCCTCTCTTTTCAAATACCTTGAGCGGGCTGTCGTTGCTTGCGCCCATCTGATATTCGTCACTTGTTCTTATCTCGAAATCAAAGTAGCAGCTGTTGTAGTCGGTCTTGTTCTGACCGGAAACGTAAGCATTGATAGTAGCGGCTGTATCGCCCTTGTCCGCAACGACCATCATACCGCTGTTGCCCTTGACGATACCGTACATCGGGAGGTAGACCTGCTGTGTAACTGCTGGAGCGGTCTGCTGAACGGCTGTGATATCTCTGCCGTAGACCTTGCCCGAATAGGTTTTAAGACCTGTTTTGCCGTTGTTGAAATTGATAAGTGCGCCGCTGCCGTCGGGGATAACGAAATATCCGTTTTCATCGGTAGTTGCAGCACCGAAGGTCGTCATAAACGAGAGCTTCGTCGTGAGCTTGTCGCCGTCCTCCTCGGTGATCTCGGAGGTGTCGACATTGAGCTTCAGATGATCATCTTCAAGAGTGTAGGTAACGGGAACTTTGATCTTTGCATTATTAAAGGTGTAAGTGATCTTTATTCCGTCCTTGGAAGTAGTCACCTTAGCCTTGCCCTTTACCTTGCTGTTTGCAGTTGTAGTTTTACGCTTTGAAGGTTCGCCGTATGTAAGCACCATACCGGCTTTAAGCTCCTGTATCTGTGCCTTTTTACCCGATGAACCATCGGCGTTGATGGGGTTTGACCACCAGATCTCACCTGTGTTCTTGTCAACGAGTGCAAGAGTTACCTCTTTTTTGTTGACATAAAGTGCAAGCTTGTCGTTTTCCGTAACAAGCTCGGCAGCTGCGAGAGCTTCCTCATCTGTACGGGGGACATAGTCCTCGTCAGCGGGAGCTTCTTCCTCTGCATCGGCTTCCTCTGTTTCGGCGGTATCCGCTACATCGTCATCCGAAAAAGCAGGTATCGTGAACATCGAAGTCACCATTGCGGCGCAGCAAACGCAGGCAAGTATCTTCTTTATATTGATTCGCATTTATTTCACCACTTTTCGATTTAAAATACTATACACGTAAACGATATGAAAGCTCCGTATAGATCGACAGAATGAAGATTATTACCTGCTGGAACAGTGTAAGCACAAGAACGAGCAGGAACAAAATCGCTATCATCGCAACGATCGTAAGCAGTATCAGTGCTATCGTCTTGCCGAACGTGAACTGGTGGACGGCTTTCATCGCCGAGATGACAAGCACGAACGACCAGCAGAATCCCACAATTTCAAAGAGCTGGATGAAGATGTATTCGTCCTTGATGAGAACGTGGGAAAGCAGCGTTCCGATGAGGTAGCCTGCTATATACGGCACCAAAGCATAGGCACTGTATATAAATATCTTCTTCATTGAACCCTCTCCCGAGAAGAGAGTACACATTGCCCAGTTGGCAACGACCCATACCAGAAATAGTATGAGGCTTCGGAAAATATATGGAACTATGTTGAATATCTTATCGTAACTTGAATAATACTGGAAACCGTAAAGTCTGCTGTATGCGACCTGCTGGAAAAAGAGGAGGAAAACGATGACCCAAGCGATCTTCATGGAGCCTTTTTTCTTCCAGCGAAGGTCCTCAAAGCCTTCAAACGGATGCATTATAACGTGTCTGACGAACTGACCTTCTGTTAAATCGAGCATTTTATGCACCGCCCTTTCCGCTTGAATTCTGCTTTTTCTTCTTTAAGATCTTCTTCGTTACCGCCCAGGCAACGATGATAACGATGATAACAATGACTATCAGCGTGAAGTTCTGCTTGAGCCACTGGTCACGATAGCCTTCAAACGCCTTGTTGTAGCGGTTTCTGCTGATCGAGATCTTGAAGTATTTCATTGCTTCCTTGTATTCGCCTTTGTTGAAAAGAGCGTTTCCGATACCGATATAAGCACGACGGTAGTTTCCGTCATACTTGAGAACAGCCTTCCAAGGTTCATAGGATTCATCATATTTACCCTCGTTGTAAAGGTTGGAAGCCTCGGTAACGATCTCGCCGAATGCTGTTCTTGTGAATATCGTGATGGAGTTTTTACGGGAATCAAGAACGTAGATGTGATTGTCGTGGCTCTCGATAGCCGAAGCCGAACGGAATGTGCCGAGCTGTTCGCCCGAGCCGCCCATTATGAACAGGAGCCATGCTTCCTTGTCATACTGGAAGATACGTCCGTGCTGGAAGTCAAGGATATTGAGCTCGCCGTTAGGTCCGATGTCGATATCGGTGAGGCTTGAGTTCTTTGCGTAGATCGAGTAGTAAGTCGGGCTCTTGTCGCCGAACTGGAACTCGTTGTCGATACCGAGGGAGTCGAGAATGTTGTTGCCCTCAGGATTGAGCTTCTTAACAAGGTCTGTTGTTGTTTCTGTGGACTCTGTTACCGTGTAGATGAAGCCCTTTTCATCAATATCGAAGTTCGTGAAGCCGATAGGAGTGGACTTAGCCGATCTCGCTCTCTGTTCCTCGGTCGAAATGAGGTTCCAGAATGCGTTTGCAAGAACCTCGGCAGTCTGTTCAACTCGGTTTGCACCGTAGAATCCGAGGAATTTGCCCTCTCTGTCGAACATTACCGCACCCTTTGTTACGGATTTAACGACAACATAGACATTTTCAGCCTTATCGACGATGACCTTGCTCGGGTTATATGTAAGGTCTGTTCCGTAAAGCTCGGAATCAGGCTTGCCGAACACTTTATCGATATTTCCGTTGATATCGCACTTGATAACACGCTCATTTTCATTATCTGCGATATAAACATAGTCTGTATACGGATCAACATAAACGCCCGTAGGCTTTTTGAGCGTTGTTTCCTCGCCGTTGTCGTTGAATGTATCCATAATTCTTACGAGTTTGAAGTCGAGGTCGGTAACAACTATTCTGTTGTTTCCCCTGTCAGCTATATACATAAGATCATCGTGTGAAACGAAGAGGTCGGCAGGCTCGCTCAGAGCGCCGCAGCCGATATCGTCACCGCTTACGAAGTGATCCGCAGTGTATCCTACCTGAGAGGATATCGGATCGCCCCATCTGTCATAGCTGTAAGGGCTATATGCTTCGGAGGCGGAAACGTTGGCTGCGAGAGCCGAGACCGTCATCACTGCCGCCGAAAGACATGAGATAAGCTTTTTCAAGCTTGACATATTATCACCCTTTCCATAATTCTTTTAATCCTTCATACCTGCGTGAGCCATTGTTTCCATAACGTTGCTCTGCGCTGCGATAAATACTGCAAGCGGCGGTATCATAAGTACAACTGCGGAAGCTGCGATAGCACCCTGTCTTGCAATACCTGCTGCTGCGATCTGCTGAACTACGGTCGGGATAGTTTTGAGTGCCTCATCATAAACGAGGTTGCCGCCCGTTGAGTTCCAAGCAGCCTGGAACTGGAAGATGATAATTGTCATGATAGCAGGCTTCATATTCGGCATAACGACCTGCCAGCAAATTCTGAAAAGACCTGCGCCGTCGACCTTTGCCGCTTCGATCATAGCATCGGGGATAGTGCCAACGCTGTTGATCATAAGGTAAAGACCCATTGAAGAAGCAACGATCGGGAGGATAAGTGCGGAGTATGTATTGATCATGCCGAGTCTTGCCATTACGATGTACTGCATGATGTAGGTTACCTGGCTGTTAAAGAGAAGTGCGATAACGACTGTCTTGTTGATGAGCTTAACGCCGGGGAATCTGCACTTTGCAAGAATGAATGACGCCATACAAGCGAAGATAACGTGGAGAACAGTCGCTGCGATAGTCACATACAAGCTGTTGAGAACGTTTCTGGAGAAAGGCACCCACGAGTTGTTTGCGACCTGGAACAAGTCTCTGAAGTTGTCGCCGGTCGGGTTGATAGCATAAAGCTTAGGCGGCATGATGAAGATCTCCTGCACAGGCTTTATGGAAGTGATGATCGCAATATAGATAGGTGCGATCATAAACAAGCCGAGTAAAGCAAGCAGGATAAAGATACCGATGTCGTTCGTCCATGACTTGCCGACACGCTTGTTGGTACCCTTGGATTTTTCCATTTTTCTATGCTCTTTCTCACGGCGCTTTCTGAGCGCTTCAAGAGCGGCAGCATTCTCAGCCTCTATCTGAGCCTGTATCTGAGAAGGCTTTAATTCTTTTTTTGCCATTATGATCTCACCCCTTTAGTTATTCATATATTTGCCGAGGACCTTGGTTATGAGCTTGTTGCACAGGAGCATTACAAGGAACAGCACGAAGCATATTGCCGAGGAATAGCCCATTTCGTAACGAACCCAGCCGTAGTCGAATGCGTGAGTCATAATAGTATGGACTTTATAGTCCGTGGACGGGAAGCCTGCGAGCATACGTCCGACGATATCAACTGTGAAGCAGGATACGATCTGCATAACAGCGGCGAACATAAGCTGAGGACCCATTGACGGGATAGTGATGTAGATAAGCTCCTGAGTACGGTTCTTGATGCCTTCGATAGCACCTGCTTCGTACATGGACTTATCGATACCCTGGAAGCCTGCACGGAGGGCAAGGAAGCCTGCACCCATTGAGATCCAGAGCTGAACTACGATAACGCAGGGGAGAACGTAGTTTGCGTCTGTGAGCCACTGGATAGCGCCCGTTGTGAAGCCGAGGGAGTTGAGAAATGCGTTGAGGTAGCCGTAGGAGTCACCCGAGAAGATGAGCTGCCATACGAAGTAGATATTGCCTGCCATTGACGGAGCATAGAAAATAAGCGTGAACACCGTCTTGAGTACAGGGTGAAGCTCGTTGATGAGCCATGCGAGCATAAAGCTCAGCGCATAGCTCAACGGGCCTGTGAAAACTGCGAAGATAAGAGTTGTTCTGATGGACTTGATAAAAACATCGTCCTCAACGAAAAGGGTGTAGAAGTTATCAAATCCAACGAATTTCGGCGGAAAATGCGCCATATCAAAGTCGGTGAAGCCCATAGGCAGCGACATGATTACCGGTATAACGGTGAACATGATAAAGAAGATCATAAACGGTGCGATCATACCGTAGCATCCGATATTTCTCCTCATTTCATGGAGTGTATATTGGAAATTCTCCTTAAAAGTGTGTTTCTGTTCACTTCTGAGCAGAATTTCTTTTTTCTGGGTCTGTTCAGCCAAAGGTAACCCTCCAATCTTTAAGAATCTAAGCCGAGATTATGGCGCTTTCTCGTGATTTCGTTGTTGATATCGATATTGTAAAGACGAAGTGTTTCTCTTGCGTTTTCCTTATCGTTAACAACAGCACGGAATGCGTTCATAATACCACGGGTAACAACGTAGGATGACGGAATGATAGGAATTTCTTCGAGCTGATCCATCTGGAAGAGGATCTTTTCGAGGTCGGAGTTCGACCAGTTGAGCTTCTTAAGAGCTTCAACGTTTGCGCTCTCAAAGCGTCCGAGAGGACCCATAACGCCTTCAACATTCTGACCATATTCAACGAGAGTATCGGTCTCTGTGAACCACTTGATGAATTCCCAAGCGGAGTTGACGTTCTTGCAGTCCTTGAGGATAATTGCGCCCGAACCGTTGGAGTTTGCGGCATAGGAAACAGTACCGTCCTCACGAACAGTTCCCGGAACGTGGGTGAAATCCCAGAGTCCCTTGATTTCGGGAGCAGCTCTGTTGAGCTGATTATAGAATGTACAGTAGTTCTGGATAACGATAGGAGCTTCACCTGTTCTGAAACGTGTGAACGCATCATACTGCTGGTCAAACTGGTAAACGTTATAAAGCTCTGTCCATGTTGCGAATGCATTTACGGCTTCAAGGCTGTCGAAATTTGTCGCAGTCTGGTCATCATTATAATAGTTCGTGCCGGACTGGAGCATAAACAGCGCAAAGGTGTGACCTACTTCGGTAGCAGGCGAAACAGCCGTACCGTTTACGTTCGTAGGAAGGATAAGACCCGGCTGCATATACTTTCTCTGGAGTGCGGGGAGCATATCGATGAAGTCATCCCAGGTATCGGGCGGAGCATCAATGCCGACCTCTGCGAGCATATCCTTACGATAGAACATCATCGGGAAGGTTCTTGTGAGCGGAACGCCGTAAACGTGTCCGTCATAAGTATACATAACGGTAGCTTCCTCCTGGAAACGTGACGCAACTTCATCATAATCGGGGAGTTCGTCAACGCTCTTCACAAGACCTCTGATAGCGAGGTTTACGGGGAATTCGCCGCCGATAAAGAGGGCAACGTCAGGACCCTTTCCTGCGAGAACGGCTTCCATAATAGTACCCTGAACGAGGTTGATGGAAACATCGATGCCTGTTTCGGGAGTGAACTGGGAGTCAGTCATCTGCTTAACGATATTTGTCTGGTCACGTCCGATGCCGACCCAAACGTTAATGGAGTCAGCCGTTACATCAGAAAGGACGGTGTAATCTTCAAAGAACGATCCAACGAGTGCCTTTGTGCTGAACGCAAGGGACTTGAAGAAATTCTTCTTGACGGAAGTGACCTTCTGATCAGCGGGAACAAGCTCGATAAAGTCTATCTCGAGCGGCTGGCTTCTGTACTGACGCATCCACGAGGAAACAGCAGTAACGTTATCCTTGATCCCGCTTGAAGAAACATAATCGGGTATCTTGTTCGGACGCTTTATACACTTGTCGAAAACGTCTGCAAGACGGTCGAGAACAGCAGCTTCCGAACCGTCGATGCCGGCGATCTCTTCGATAGCGGCACGGGTCTCACGGAGCTCAACGGAAAGTCTTTCAAATACGCCGAGGAGCTCGGGTATCTGTCTGTGAACGAAATAGTCTGTGTATTTATCGGGCGAAGGACCTGTTATCATAAGTATCTGCATATAATACTGGTTTGCTTCGTACACGATGCTGTCGAGTTTGCGCATATATTCGCCGATAGCACCGGGGATACATTCAAGAGTGAGTGTATGCTTGCCCTTGTCGAGATAGATATATGCAGGGTCGCCGTTTTCGTCCTCGGGAACAACGGAAACCCAGTTTGTGCTGTAATAAAACTTTATTTCGCTAAAGGCGTCGGAGGGTACTTCGCCGTCGATATAAAGTCGTCTGTTGGAGAAAAGTCCTCTGAGTTCGTTCTGACGGCTCTTAAGGTTAACCTTATAGTAGCCCGCCTCAGTGA
>OHHT01000436.1_pt1 | contig 15376 bp, 11 predicted proteins | sample 1568061 | NCBI WGS metagenome assembly OHHT01 (sample SAMEA3879550, study PRJEB24766) | human gut metagenome | biome: human-associated habitat; feature: feces | place: USA | collected 1985/1987 | reverse complement strand
AGACAATTACCGCACGCTGGAGATCTGTGATATCATCGCCTGCATTGATTATCTCCTGAACATGATGCAGGGCTATGGCAAGAGTGATGACATCGACCATCTGGGCAACCGCCGCGTCCGCTGCGTCGGTGAGCTCCTGCAGAACCAGTTCCGTATCGGTCTCACCCGTATGGAAAGAGTGGTTCGCGAGAGAATGACCACCCAGGATCAGGATAAGATGAGCGTACAGGCGCTCGTCAATATCCGCCCAGTCGTAGCTGCTATCAAGGAATTCTTCGGCAGCTCCCAGCTGTCTCAGTTCATGGACCAGACGAACCCGCTTGCCGAGGTTACCCACAAGCGCCGTCTCAGTGCCCTCGGTCCTGGCGGTCTGTCTCGTGAGCGTGCCGGATTTGAAGTACGTGACGTGCATTATACGCACTACGGTCGCTTGTGTCCTATCGAGAGTCCTGAAGGTCCTAACATCGGACTTATTTCTTCTCTTTGTGTGTATGCGAAGATTAATGAGCTTGGTTTCATTGAGACGCCATACCGCAGGGTACATGATGGTAAGGTAAATCTTGCAAACGAAGATATTGTATATTTGACAGCAGAAGAGGAAGAAGACCATATCATAGGTCAAGGAAATGCTCCGTTGAACGATGACGGAACATTTATAAGGACTTATGTGAAATGTCGTCAGGATGCAGATTTCCCTGTCGTAGATCCGTCACAGGTAGACCTCATGGACGTATCTCCGCAGCAGATTGCATCGATTGCTGCTGGTCTTATTCCGTTCTTGGAGCATGACGATGCCCACCGTGCATTGATGGGAAGTAACATGATGCGCCAGGCTGTTCCGTTGCTTCACAATGAAGCTCCGATAGTTGGTACCGGTATAGAGAAGCAGGTGTGTGTAGACTCCCGTACAATGATTACAGCCGAGGCGGACGGTATCATTGAATATGTTGATGCCACTACAATACGCATTCTGTATGACCGCACGGATGATGAGGAGTTTGTAAGCTTTGAACCTGCACTGAAAGAATACCGTATACCGAAGTTCCGGCGTACTAACCAGAACATGACGGTAGACCTGCGTCCTATATGTAACAAGGGACAGAGGGTCAAAGCCGGTGACATACTGACGGAAGGCTATGCCACGGAAAATGGCGAGCTTGCCCTCGGACGCAACCTGCTTGTAGCCTATATGCCATGGAAGGGTTATAACTATGAGGATGCTTAATGAGCGTATCGTACGTGAAGATGTGCTCACTTCTGTGCATGTGGACGAGTATTCTCTCGATGTGCGTGAGACAAAGCGCGGAATGGAAGAGTTTACAAGCGATATTCCGAACGTTAGCGAGGAGGCAACAAAGGACCTTGACGACAATGGTATAATACGTATTGGCGCGCGCGTGGAGCCGGGAGACATTCTTATTGGTAAGATTTCTCCTAAGGGTGAAAGCGATCCTTCACCGGAAGAGAAACTGCTCCGTGCCATATTCGGCGACAAGGCGGGTGATGTGAAGGACTCTTCTTTGAAGGCTAATCCTTCTCTTACCGGTGTTGTAATAGACAAGAAACTGTTCTCGCGTGCAATCAAGACCCGTGCTTCGAAACAGCAGGATAAGGTCGTACTTGCAAAGATTGATGAGGAGTATGAGGCAAAGATTGATGATCTGAAAGATATTCTTGTAGATAAGTTGCTTACCCTCACCGAGGACAAGACCTCAATGGGAGTGAAAGACTATACGGGTGCCGAGATTATAACAAGAGGCAGCAAGTTTACTACCGCACAGCTTAAGAACCTTGAGTATGACGGTATCCAGTCTAATAACTGGACAAATGACGAGCATACCAATGAGCTTATACAGAAGCTTATAATGAACTTCCTTAAGAAGTATAAGTTGCTTGATGCGGAGATGAAACGCCGCAAGTTTGCTATTACAATCGGTGACGAGCTGCCTTCCGGAATACTTCAGATGGCGAAGGTATATATTGCTAAGAAGCGTAAGATTGGTGTCGGTGATAAACTCGCCGGACGTCATGGAAACAAGGGTATCGTGTCTAAGATCGTGCGTCAGGAAGACATGCCGTTCCTTGAAGACGGACGTCCTGTGGATTTGGTGTTGAACCCTCTGGGTGTGCCTTCACGTATGAACCTTGGTCAGATATTCGAGGCTATTCTCGGTGCAGCCGGTAAACGGTTGGGCGTGAAGTTTGCCACTCCTATCTTTGACGGTGCCAAATTGGAAGACTTGCAGGAATGGACGGACAAGGCAGGACTGCCGCGCCTTTGCTCAACGCGTCTGTTTGACGGTGAGACGGGTGAGCGTTTCGACCAGCCGGCAACCGTAGGTGTGATCTACATGCTCAAACTCGGACACATGGTCGAAGACAAGATGCACGCACGCTCCATCGGCCCGTACTCACTCATCACCCAGCAGCCTCTGGGCGGTAAGGCACAGTTCGGCGGCCAGCGCTTCGGCGAGATGGAAGTGTGGGCGCTCGAAGCATTCGGCGCAGCCCACGTGCTCCAGGAGATCCTCACCATCAAGAGCGACGACGTCAACGGCCGCAGCAAAGCCTACGAAGCCATCGTCAAGGGCGATCCGATGCCTCAGGCCGGAATCCCCGAATCGCTCAACGTGCTTCTCCACGAGCTCCGCGGCCTTGGTCTGAGCATCAACCTCGAACAATAATCCGCGATTCGCATCGTAGTTTCTCTCACCATATTGTATCTCCCAGTCAACATCTAAACTTATGGCTTTTAGAAAAGACAACAAAATAAAAAGCGGTTTCTCCAAAATCACCATCGGCCTGGCTTCGCCCGAGGAAATCCTCGAGAAGTCGAGCGGTGAGGTGCTGAAACCCGAAACCATCAACTACCGCACCTACAAGCCCGAACGCGACGGCCTTTTCTGCGAACGCATCTTCGGTCCTGTCAAGGACTATGAATGCCACTGCGGAAAATACAAACGCATCCGCTACAAAGGCATCGTGTGCGACCGCTGCGGTGTTGAAGTGACAGAAAAGAAAGTGCGCCGCGAACGCATGGGCCACATCAAGCTCGTAGTGCCCGTGGCCCACATCTGGTATTTCCGCTCGCTCCCCAACAAGATCGGCTATCTGCTCGGTCTTCCCTCCAAGAAGCTCGACGCCATCATCTACTACGAACGCTACGTGGTGATCCAGCCCGGCGTTGTGGAAGATGTGCAGCCCCTCGACCTCCTCACCGAGGAAGAATACTTCGACATCCTCGACAAGCTTCCCAAAGAAAACCAGATGCTTGAGGACACCGATCCCAACAAGTTCATTGCCAAGATGGGTGCCGAAGCTATCTACGATCTGCTGCTGCGTCTCGACCTCGACGATCTGTCGTATCAGCTGCGTCACCAGGCCGACACCGACGGCTCGCAGCAGCGCAAGACCGAGGCGCTCAAGCGTCTGCAGGTCGTTGAATCGTTCCGTGCATCGCGCGGACGCAATAAACCCGAATGGATGATCCTTCAGGCCGTGCCCGTCATCCCGCCTGAGCTCCGTCCGCTCGTGCCCCTCGACGGCGGCCGTTTCGCCACCAGCGACCTCAACGACCTCTACCGCCGCGTGATCATCCGCAACAACCGTCTGAAACGCCTCATCGAGATCAAAGCTCCTGAAGTGATCCTCCGCAACGAGAAACGCATGCTGCAGGAAGCCGTCGACTCGCTGCTGGACAACTCGCGCAAATCGTCGGCCGTGAAGACCGAAGCCAACCGCCCGCTCAAATCGCTCTCCGACTCGCTCAAGGGCAAGCAGGGCCGCTTCCGTCAGAACCTGCTGGGCAAGCGCGTCGACTATTCGGCCCGTTCGGTAATCGTCGTTGGCCCCGAACTCAAAATGCACGAATGCGGCATCCCCAAAAACATGGCTGCCGAACTCTATAAGCCCTTCATCATCCGCAAACTCATCGAACGCGGCATCGTCAAGACCGTCAAATCGGCCAAAAAAATCGTTGACCGCAAGGAACCCGTCGTATGGGATATCCTCGAATACGTGATGAAAGGCCATCCCGTGCTGCTCAACCGCGCCCCGACACTGCACCGCCTCGGCATCCAGGCCTTCCAGCCCCGCATGATCGAAGGCAAAGCCATCCAGCTCCACCCGCTCGCATGTACGGCATTCAACGCCGACTTCGACGGTGACCAGATGGCCGTGCACCTTCCCCTGGGCAATGAAGCCATCCTCGAGGCTCAGATGCTGATGCTCGGCTCGCACAACATCCTCAACCCTGCCAACGGCGCTCCTATCACCGTGCCGTCGCAGGACATGGTACTCGGTCTCTACTACATCACCAAGCTCCGCAAAGGCGACAAAGGCGAAGGGCTCAAATTCTACGGTCCCGAAGAAGCACAGATCGCCTACAACGAAGGCCGCGTGACACTCCACGCTCCCGTTTCGGTGGTGGTCGACGACATCGACGAGCAGGGCAACCCCATCACGCATCTCGTCGAAAACACCTCCGTGGGCCGCGTGCTCGTCAACCAGTACGTCCCCAAGGAAATCGGCTACGTCAACGAGATCCTGTCGAAGAAATCGCTCCGCACCATCATCTCCAAGGTGATCAAAAAATGCGGTATCCCCCGCTCGGCACAGTTCCTCGACGACATCAAGAACCTCGGCTACTACATGGCATTCCGCGGCGGTCTGTCGTTCAACCTCGGCGACGTGATCATCCCGAAGGAAAAAGAAGAATACGTGCGCGAAGGCTACGAGCAGGTTCAGGAAGTGATGAACAACTATTCGATGGGCTTCATCACCAACAACGAACGCTACAACCAGATCATCGATATCTGGACACACGTCAACGCCCGCCTCGCCGACACCCTCATGAAGCAGATCTCGGCCGACCAGCAGGGCTTCAACCCTGTGTTCATGATGCTCGACTCGGGCGCCCGTGGTTCGAAAGACCAGATCCGTCAGCTCTCCGGCATGCGCGGCCTTATGGCCAAGCCTCAGAAATCAGGCGCCGAAGGCGGCCAGATCATCGAAAACCCGATTCTCGCCAACTTCAAGGAAGGCCTCTCGGTGCTCGAATACTTCATCTCCACCCACGGTGCACGTAAAGGTCTTGCCGATACGGCCCTCAAGACAGCCGACGCCGGTTATCTTACCCGCCGTCTTGTCGACGTGGCCCACGATGTCATCATCCACGAGGAAGACTGCGGCACGCTCCGCGGCCTCGTTTGCACCGAAATCAAGAACAACGACGAGGTGGTTGCCTCGCTCGGCGAACGCATCCTCGGCCGCGTTTCGGTTCACGACATCATCGACCCGATCTCGGGCGAAGTGATCGTAGCCGCCGGCGAAGAGATCAACGACGACGCCGCCGACCGCATCAACGCATCGCCGATCGAATCCGTCGAGATCCGCTCGGTGCTCACCTGCGAAAGCAAAAAAGGTGTGTGCGCAAAATGCTACGGCCGCAACCTGGCCAACAACCGCCTCGTACAGAAAGGCGAGGCTGTCGGCGTCATCGCCGCACAGTCGATCGGCGAACCGGGTACACAGCTCACCCTCCGTACGTTCCACGTCGGTGGTGTCGCATCCAACATCGCAGCCGTTTCTTCGGTCACCTCGCGCTATGAAGGCATCCTCGAAATCGACGAGCTCCGCACCGTCAAGACCGACGAAGTCGACGCCAAGGGACGCAACGTTGAAGTGGTCATCGGCCGTCTTGCCGAAATGCGCATCATGGATCCCAACACCAAGATGATGCTCACCAACGCCAACATTCCCTACGGCTCGAAACTCTACTTCGACAACGGCGCCACAATCAAGAAAGGCGACGTGATCTGCGAATGGGACCCCTTCAATGCCGTAATCTGCAGCGAAGCCGGCGGTAAAGTTCAGTACGTCAACCTCCTTGAAAACATCACCTACCGCGTCGACTCCGACGAACAGACCGGTCTGCGCGAAAAGATCATCATCGAATCGAAGGACCGCTCGAAAGTGCCCGAAGCCAACATCCTCGACGCCAACGGCCAGGTTGTCAAGACCTACGCTCTCCCTGTGGGTGCTCACCTCATGGTCGATGAAGGCGCCGAACTCAAGCCGGGCGAAATCTTCGTCAAGATTCCGCGCGCTTCCGGCAGCGCAGGCGATATCACCGGCGGTCTGCCCCGCGTCACCGAGCTCTTCGAAGCACGCAACCCGTCCAACCCGGCTATCGTTGCCGAGATCGACGGCGAAGTCAACTTCGGCAAAGTGAAACGCGGCAACCGCGAGATCTCCGTCACATCGCGTCTGGGTGAAGTCAAGAAATATCTCGTGCCTCTGTCGAAACAGATCCTTGTTCAGGAAAACGACTACGTGCGCGCCGGCACACCCCTCTCCGACGGCGCCATCACGCCGGCCGACATCCTCAACATCAAGGGTCCGACAGCCGTTCAGGAATACATCGTCAACGAAGTTCAGGACGTCTACCGCATGCAGGGCGTGAAGATCAACGACAAACACTTTGAAGTGATCGTACGCCAGATGATGCGCAAAGTCAACATCCTCGACCCGGGCGACACCTGCTTCCTCGAACAGCAGATCGTCGACAAACACGCATTCATGGAAGAAAACGACCGCATCTGGGGCAAGAAAGTGGTTACCGACGCCGGCGACAGCGAAAATGTCAAACCCGGTCAGATCATCACCGCCCGCAAGCTCCGCGATGAGAACTCGGCACTCAAACGCCGCGACCTCAAGCTCATCCAGGTGCGCGACGCCGTGCCCGCCACATCGGAGCAGATACTCCAGGGCATCACACGCGCCGCTCTCCAGACCGGCAGCTTCATGTCGGCCGCATCATTCCAGGAAACGACCAAAGTGCTCAACGAAGCCGCTATCAACGGCAAGACCGACAATCTCGAAGGCATGAAAGAAAACGTGATCTGCGGTCACCTCATCCCCGCAGGCACCGGTCTTCGCGAATACGACCGTCTTGTCGTAGGCTTGAAAGACGACATCGAAGGCATGTTTGACACGCCCATCGACGAGATCGAAGAAATCACCGACGCAACAGTGGAAGCCGCCGAATAATCGCCGGCATCCCCCCGCATAAACCAAGGCGGCATGCCCATCCAAGGCATGCCGCCTTGGTTCTTTTTCAGGCTCGGAGTTCTCCGAGTTCTCAGAACCCTCAGGGTCCTCAAAATTATCAGAGAGAAAATTGCTGAGGCGGGCGGGTGTTTTGTGGAGCGATTCGCCGGATAATTTGAAAATAATATGTATTTTTGCACGAAATTACGCAGATTAGTATGATGAAGAAACGTAAAAGCCGTTTCCGCGTACGCGGCTCGCAAATAGTGTCGTCGATAAGCATCACAATGGTGCTTCTGGTGCTGGGCATTGTAGCCCTCACCGGCATCATCGCCCACCGTGTCACCGACAATCTTCGCTCGGGCATCGGCATGGTGGTGATAGTCGATGAGCTTGCCGCCGACACAGCCGCCGATTCGCTGTCGGCAACGCTGAAAAATGCGCCTTACGCCCGTCAGGTGACATTCGCCTCGGCCGAAGAGGTGCACAAGCGGTGGAAAGAACAGCTCGGCGGCGACGAGCTGCCCGACGTGAATCCATTTCAGCCTGAATATGAGGTGGCTGTCAACGCCCAATGGTCGTCGGCCGATTCGCTCGATGCCATCGCGGCACGGCTGGCGGCAATGCCTGCCGTCTACGATGTGAAAGTGCATAAAGCGATAGCTGCCAACATCAACCGCACCGTCAGCACCGTCATGCTGGTGCTCCTTGTGGTGGCCATAGCGCTGCTCATCATATCGTTTGTGCTCATCCGCAACACCGTCAGCATGGAGGTCTACGCCCAGCGCGTGATCATCCACACCATGCAGTATGTAGGCGCGCGTCCCGGATTCATCCGGCGCCCCTATGTGATGCGGAGCATGCTCAGCGGAATCGCCGCCGGCGTCATAGCCTCGGCGCTGCTGGCGCTGCTGCTCGTGTGGGTGCGCTCGGTCAACGCCGGCATAGCCGACGCAATAGGCATCGTCGGCGCCCTCTGTGTGTTCGCAACCCTCATCCTCATAGGCGCCGGCGTCTGCGCCCTTGCTGCCACCTTCGCCGCCAACAAATATCTGCGCCGTAGCTACGACGAAATATTCCAGTAAATCAACAAGCAAATCAATATACAAATGGCCAATAAAAAAAACAGCTCAGCCACCCGCACTCAGAACGCCGGTGACACTCAGACAGCTCAGCCAACCGTCCCCAAAAAATATACTTTCCCGCTCGGAAAATCCAACTTCATCATCATGGCAGTGGCCGTGGTGATGATCGTCACGGGATTCATCCTGATTGCCGGCGGCGGCACCGACGACGGATCGTTCAATCCGGAGATCTTCTCCACGCGCCGCATCGTCGTGGGCCCGACAATAGCCTTCCTCGGCTTCATTGTCATGGGTGTGGGCATCATGTGGACCGACCGCAAAAAGAAAGCGCAGTTTGAACTGATGAAACAGCTTTCGGAGGAATCCGACGGCAAGCAGCAATAGTAATCCCCGCCTGACAACACACCCGCATCAACATCACAACAAACATCTGCAACTCATCAATGGATACATTTGACGCACTGATCATGGGCATCGTGCAGGGACTGTCGGAGTACCTGCCGATCAGCTCCAGCGGTCATCTCGAGATATGCCGCGAAGTGCTCCGGATGCCGCTTCGCGGCGCCGATGCCCTCGAATTCACCGTAGTGCTCCATGTGGCCACAGTGCTGAGCACCATCGTGGTGCTCTGGCGCGAATTTGCCGGTCTGTGCACCTCATTTTTCACATTCCGCCGCGATGCCAACACCATCTACGTCTGGAAGATACTTCTCTCCTGCATCCCTGTGGCCGTCGTAGGCCTCTTTTTCAAAGACCAGGTTGAGGAATTTTTCGGCAACGGCCTCACGATCGTAGGCATCTGCCTTAGGGTCACAGCCGCCCTGCTCGCCTTCGCCTATTTCTATCCGCGCCGGCGCGCCAACCTCACATCGCGCGGAGCGGTGAAAGAGCACGACATACGCTGGACCGACGCATTCGTCATCGGCTGCGCCCAGGCAGCGGCAGTGCTCCCCGGCCTCAGCCGCAGCGGCTCGACAATAGCCACCGGTATGATCCTCGGTGACCGCCGCAGCCAGCTGGCTCAGTTCTCGTTCTTCATGGTCATCATCCCCATACTCGGCGAAGCGCTCCTCGACGTGAAAAAGATCATCGAGCAAGGGTCGCTGTCGGCCGGCATCAGCTTCATGCCGATGCTCGTCGGATTCCTTGCAGCGTTTCTGGTGGGATGCCTCGCATGCAAATGGATGATCAGCCTCGTGAAGAAAGGCAAGCTCGTGTGGTTTGCCATCTACTGTGCCATTATGGGCATCGTGTGCATAGTCTGGTAGTCAACAGCCACAATCATTAAACAATAGTCATGGACTGGATAAACGGTGAAGTGTTATACATCGACAAGCCTGTAGGGTGGACATCGTTCGACGTGGTGAAACGCGTCAGAGGTGCCATTCTGCGACGTCTTCACCTGAAGAAATTCAAGGTGGGCCACGCCGGCACGCTCGATCCGCTGGCCTCCGGCGTAATGATCGTCACCACGGGCCGCGCCACCAAGCGCATCGAAGAACTCCAGTCGGGCATCAAGGAATATGTGGCCACAATGGCCCTCGGAGCCACCACGCCGAGCTTCGATCTCGAAACCGAAGTGGACGCCACCTACCCCACCGAACACATCACCCGGGAGCTCGCCGAGAGCGTCCTGGCGCAGTTCAAAGGCACAATCGAGCAGGTGCCTCCCGCCTTCTCCGCATGCAAGATCGACGGATGCCGGGCCTACGACATGGCACGCAAAGGCGAGGAAGTGAACCTCCGGGCCAAGACACTCGTTATTGATGAAATAGAGCTCGTCGACTTTCAGCCCGACCTCCTCACAGTGAGGGTGGTGTGCAGCAAAGGCACCTACATCCGCGCGCTGGCCCGCGACATAGGCCTGGCGCTCGGCTCGGGCGCACATCTGACGGCTCTGCGGCGCACCCGCACGGGCGATGTCACCGTCGACCGATGCATGAGCGTCGAAGATGCCGCCGACCTTGTCTACCGCAGCTCGGTGGAATATCCCGAATGGTATGAAGGCCATCGGCTCGATGAGCGGCACTGCGCCGCACGCACCGCCGCAGCCAGCGACGACACCACGACCAACGAAGAATAACCAAAAGCAACAATATCCAAAACATAGATATGAAACTATCGCAATTTAAATTCAACCTCCCCGACGAGCTTATAGCCCAGCACCCCGTGCCGCAGCGCGATGAATCACGTCTAATGGTGGTGCACCGCGCCTCGGGCGAGATTGAGCATCGGATTTTCAAAGACATCATCGACTTTTTCGACGATGGCGATATTTTTGTGTTCAACGACACCAAGGTGTTTCCCGCACGCCTCTACGGTTATAAAGAGAAGACGGGCGCACGCATCGAGGTGTTCCTTCTCCGCGAACTCAATGCCGAAAACAAGCTGTGGGACGTGCTCGTAGAGCCCGCACGCAAGATACGCATCGGCAACAAACTATATTTCGGCGACGGCGAGACCATGGTGGCCGAAGTGATCGACAACACCACCTCGCGCGGCCGCACGCTGCGTTTCCTCTACGACGGACCGCACGATGAATTCAAGCGCGAACTCTTCAGCCTCGGTGCGCCGCCACTCCCCCAGTATATCCTCCGCGAGCCCGAAGAACTCGACTTCGAACGCTATCAGACCATCTACGCCGAAAAAGAAGGCGCCGTTGTGGCACCGGCCGCCGGCCTCCACTTCAGCCGCGAACTGATGAAACGTCTGGAGATAAAAGGCATCAAGCAGGCGTTCATGACCGTCCACAGCGGTCTGGGCAACTTCCGCGAAATCGACGTTGAGGATCTCACCAAGCACCGCATGGACTCCGAGCAGCTCGAAGTGACGCAGACGCTCGTCGATATGGTCAACGGCGTCAAGGACGAACACCACCGCGTGTGCGCTATCGGCACATCGGTGCTCCGCGGCATAGCAAGCGCCGTGAGCATGGGCGGCCACATGAAGACCTATTCCGGCTGGACCAACAAATTCATCTTCCCGCCCTACGACTTCACCGTCACCGACGCACTTCTCAGCAACTTCCACATGCCCTACTCCACCATGCTCATGATGGTGGCCGCATTCGGAGGCTACGAAACGGTGATGGCAGCCTATCGCGAGGCCGTGAAGGAGAAATACCGCTTCGGCGCCTACGGCGATGCGATGCTGATAGTGTGACCGTCGCCCGCTAATCACTGAATCCCATGGCAGCCACCAGCGAATATCTGACCATCGCGGCACCGTCACAAGCGGTGATGCGTGAAAAGATGAGCAAATTCATCTCGTTCGCATTCCCGGTGTCGACGGCAGCCGAAGCGCGTGAGAGGATATCGGCAGTGGCAGCCGACTATCACGACGCCCGGCATGTGTGCTGGGCATATATGATAGGCGTCGCCGGCAGCGAATTCCAGAGCAACGACAACGGAGAGCCGTCAGGAACGGCCGGAAAGCCTATTCTCGGGCAGATACGCTCACTGGGACTGACCAACGTGGCCGTGGCCGTAGTGAGATATTTCGGCGGAATAAAGCTCGGCACCTCGGGACTTATCGCCGCCTACCGCGAATCGGCACGTCTGGCGCTCGAAGCCGCCGAAAAAGTGACACGCTGCGAGATGTCGAGCATCAGCCTGACATTCCCCTATCAGGCCATGAACGACGTGATGCGACTGGCCAAAGATCCCGACGTGAGGATCGCCGCACAGGAGTTTGACAACACGTGCAGCATCACCCTCGAAATCCGAGCCGACCGCGCCGAGAGCCTCCGCGGCCGTCTTGCCGGCATTGACGGCACATCCGTGGGCGAAGCCATCGGCTGACGGCACGACGCCCTCCCCCATTCAATAAGAACGATTTATCAAACCATATAAATCACATTTCACCACCAATCAAAGACAATGGACGAAGATCTGAAGAAAAAACTCAGCAAGGACCCCGACGGCCTGCTCACTTATGAATATATCGCCAACAACATCGACTCGATCGAAAACGATCTGCCCGAACTGATTGAAAACATGGTGGCCGTGGATCCCTGCGGTCAGTTCTGCGTGAGCGCCGCACGCTATCTCCACGCCATCGACGCCGAAAAATTCGCGCCTTCGGTAAGCCGTCTGATAGCCGCAGCTATCGACAAGGACCGCGACCGCGCCTACATAGGCCGTCTGCTCCCCGACATCTGGGGCGAGGACTACGCCGACCGCGTTGATGAGCTCAAAGCCTCCGACGACAATTTCCGCCGCATTCACAAACGCATTTTCCCCACCGGTATCTGACAGAATCATGAAATCCGCTCTCCGAAAAATAATCACAATCATGGCCGTCGGTATTGCCACCGCAGCCTACGCATCATCATCCGACATGGACACACCCGACTCAACTGCCTGCCCCCGCGTGCTCATCCACACCACGGCCGGCGACATCACCGTGGAGCTGTATAACGACACGCCCATCCACCGCGACAACTTCCTGAAACTCGCTTCGGAAGGCTACTACGACGGCGTCCTGTTTCACCGCGTTGTGCCGGGATTCGTCGTGCAGGGCGGCGACCGCGAATCGGTCAACGCCGCGCCCGGACAGCATCTCGGCTCCGGCACCCCGGGCTACACCCTCGAAGCCGAAATCCGCTATCCGAAGCATTTCCACAAACACGGAGCGCTGGCGGCCGCACGCGAGAGCGACGACACCAACCCCGATAAACGGTCGAGCGGCTCGCAATTCTATTTCGTCACCGGCAAGGTGGTGCCGGAAGGCAAACTGCGCTCAACCGAACGGCGCACCACTCTCGAGCTGGAGCAGAAGATACTCTCCGCCCTCAACGAACAGCACCGCGACACCATAATGGCCATGCGCCGCGCCCACGACTTCAAAGGACTGAGCGCGCTTCAGGACAGCCTGGTGATCGAAGCTGAGAATCAGGCCAAGGCCAACCGCTTCACATTCACCCCCGAGCAGCGCCAGGCCTACACCACCGTCGGCGGCGCTCCGGCGCTCGACGGCGAATACACCGTGTTCGGTGAAGTGACCGACGGCCTCGACGTGGTCGACAGCATAGGCGCCGTGGCCACCGACGCCAACGAACGACCACTCACCGACGTGCGCATCATATCAATGGAAATAATCGCCGGCAACGGTCAGAAATGATTGAATATTCGCTACATACGCTCGAAAACGGACTGCGGGTTGTGCATCATCGCGATGACTCGACCTCGCACATCGCACTGAACATACTCTACAATGTCGGTGCGCGCGACGAGTCGCCCCGTCTCACGGGCATGGCTCACCTGTTTGAGCATCTTATGTTCGGCGGATCGGTCAACGTTCCCGACTACGACTACGCGCTTGAAATGGCCGGAGGCGCCAGTAACGCCTGGACATCAAACGATTTCACCAACTTCTACGACATCGTACCGGCCGAAAACATAGCCACGGCATTCTGGACCGAAAGCGACCGCATGCTGCGTTTGGCCTTCACTCCACAATCGCTGCAGGTGCAGCGCAACGTGGTGATGGAGGAATTCAAGCAGACATGCCTCAACAAGCCCTATGGCGACATCGGCCATCTACTGCGAGGCCTCATCTACACCACCCACCCCTACAGCTATCCGACCATCGGACGTGAGCTGAGCCACATCGAGCGTGTGACCATGGACGATGTGAAACGCTTCTTCTTCAGCCATTACGTGCCCAACAATGCCGTGCTCGCCGTTGCCGGCCGCATATCGGCGGAACGCACCTTCAAGCTGGCCGACAAATGGTTCGGGCCGATACCGCGCCGCGACATCGCGCCGCGCACCTACAGCGCGGAACCGGAACAGACCGCGCCGCGGCGCCTCGAGGTGGTGCGCGACGTGCCGCAGACACGCATCATCATAGCGGCACGCATGGACGCCTACAGCCATCCCGACTACCGCGTGGCCGACCTCATCACCGACATCCTTGCATCCGGTCATTCAGCACGCTTCAACCGCGAGCTGGTGATGGGCACCGATCTCTTCACGGCGGCCGACGCCTCCGTCTCGGGCAACGAGGAAGAGGGCTTCATAATGCTCTCGGGAAGCCTGCGATCCAACGATGAAGCCACCGTGGCCGCCGGCGAGCAGGCGCTGCTTGCACAGATGCGGAGAATAGCCACCGAGCCGGTGAGCGACCACGAACTGAACAGGACCCTCAACCGCTTCGAGAGCAACGCCGTATTTGCGCGCCTGAGCTATGTGGCCAAAGCGCGCGAGCTGGCCAAAGCGGTCATGAACGGCGAGGATATCAACAACATCATCTCGGCCTACCGCAGCATCACCGCCGCCGACATCAGCCGCGTTGCCGCACGGCTGTTCAGCCCGCAGCGGCTCTGCACGCTCATCTACCGGGCAAAATAAGCCGAAGCCGCCACCGGAAATACCGTCAGCGGCGCTATGTGGCGGTCAAGAGCCTGATCTCTTACTATAATATCATTTGCGCATCGACCCGAAATAGACGTCGAGCACATCACGGGCGGCCGTGAACGAACTCTGGCGGTTGGCCAGAACGCGCGCCTCGCGGTCGGCGAGAAGGGCGGCAATGTCGGGGTTGCCATAGAAATGGAGGCGCAGCTGTTCGTCGATCGTCTCACGCATCCAGTAGCGCGCCTGCTCGAGGCGTTTCTGCTCGAAATAGCCGTTCTCGGTCACAAAAGCGAAATAGCGGTCGACCATATCCCACACTTCAGCGATTCCAAGCTCGTAATAGCCCGAATAAGTGAGCACCTCGGGCTGCCAGCCGGAAGCTGTCGGCGGGAAGAGATGCAGAGCGCTTCTGAACTGAGCCTGCGCCAACTGAGCGCGCGGGATGTTGTCGCCGTCGGCCTTGTTGATCACGATGCCGTCGGCCATCTCCATGATGCCGCGCTTGATGCCCTGCAGCTCATCGCCGGTGCCGGCAAGCTGAAGGAGCAGGAAGAAATCGACCATCGAATGAACGGCTGTCTCACTCTGACCCACGCCCACGGTCTCCACGAAGATATTGTTGAACCCGGCCGCCTCGCACAGCACTATGGTTTCGCGCGTCTTGCGGGCTACACCGCCGAGCGAGCCAGCCGACGGGCTGGGACGCACAAACGCCTTGGGATGAACGGCAAGGCGCTCCATGCGCGTCTTGTCGCCGAGGATAGAGCCTTTGGTGCGCTCGCTCGACGGATCGATGGCAAGCACGGCCAGTTTGCCGCCTTGCTTGAGCACATGCAGGCCGAACACGTCGATCGACGTCGACTTGCCGGCACCCGGCACGCC
>OHHT01000435.1_pt1 | contig 15396 bp, 13 predicted proteins | sample 1568061 | NCBI WGS metagenome assembly OHHT01 (sample SAMEA3879550, study PRJEB24766) | human gut metagenome | biome: human-associated habitat; feature: feces | place: USA | collected 1985/1987 | reverse complement strand
CACAAAATATCCCTTGACAAACATTTTTTGAGATGCTACAATAGCTTTTATATGAATATTTGTCGAAATATAGGTGCAAAAGCAGAGCTTTTGTAAAAGCCTGCCAAGCCTAACAAGGAATCAGGTGCGAATCCTGAGCAAGGCCGTTGCCGTATTTTGTCGGTCATGAACGTTTTTTCGGGCATGATCTAAGCATACATGACGTAAAGTCGGTCACTGAGGGTATTTTCCCTTGGGAAGGCGTATGTGAGCCGTTTTCGGCGGACAATAAGTCGGAATACTTGCCTGTATTTTTCCCGTGTCAGGGTGTTGTTTTATGATCTGCGGAACTCCGGAACGTAAACGATGATATGCGAAAAAACAGGCCGTTTGAACGGTCTTATTGTGTTGCCTTTTTGCGCTTTTTGCAAAACGGCTTTTTCGGCGTATCATAAAAAACGTAAAAGAATAAAGCGATCGGACATTATCCCTGCCTCGGCTCGGATAATGTCCGATTTTTGTTTTTGGGTGATTTTATGAAAATGAAGAAAACAGCATTTCTTATAGCTTTGCTTATACTTGTAACAACGCTTGCGGTCGGCTGCGGAAAAACCGCACCGCAGAAAAACGCAGGCTATACCTTTACGGACGACCTCGGCTATGAGGTCACGGTCGATGAGCCTCGGAAAGCCGCATTCTGCAGCGGAAGTCTTGCGGAGATATGGCTTCTCTCGGGCGGTGAGCTTTCCGCCGTAACTGCCGACGCCTATGACGAGCATCTTTTTGAAGTACCCGAAACAGCGGTCAATATCGGAAAGATGAAATCGCCGTCCGTTGAAACGATGATAGACCTCGGCGTTGACTTCGCCGTGTTTTCAGCCGATATCACCGAGCATACGGGGCTTCGTGACACGCTCGAAAACGCAGGTATAACCACGGCTTATTTCAGCGTGAACAAATTTGACGATTATCTTTCCGTGCTGAAAAAATTCACCGATATCACGGGCAGAGCCGACCTTTACGAGCAGAATCTGAAAAGCGTTCGGGCAAAGAGCCGCCGACCGTGCTGTATCTCCGTGCCTCGTCCTCGGCTGTTCACGCAAAGGACAGCACAAGCCTTGCAGGGGGTATGTTAAAAGACCTCGGCTGCGTGAACATAGCCGACAACGGAACTCTCCTTGACGATCTCAGCCTTGAAGTTATAGTCAAGTCCGACCCTGATTTTATCTTCGTGACCTTTATGGGCGCAGATGAGGAAAAGGCTCGCAAGGTGCTTGACGATACGCTGCTTTCCAATCCAGCGTGGTCGGAGCTTTCGGCGGTGAAAAACGGTCGGTTCGTTATCCTCCCGAAGCAGCTTTTTCATTACAGACCAAATGCGAAATGGGGTGAAGCATATCAGCAGCTTGCGGATATCCTTTTCGGAGAGGAATAAGAAGCTCCTCACTCTGCTTGTGCTGCTCATCGTGCTGTTTGCAGCAGCACTCGCAGGGATCTGTCTCGGTTCTGTTCGGCTTAGTCCGAGCGAGGTCTTTTCTGCACTTGCAAGCGGAAAAAGCACACCCGACGGCAGGATAGTTTACTGTATAAGACTGCCGAGAGTTCTGGGTTCAATGCTCGCAGGGGCGGCACTTGCGCTGTCGGGTGCGATAATCCAAGCCGTCCTCGGAAACCCTCTCGCTTCGCCGGGAGTTATCGGCGTGAACGCAGGCGCAGGATTTTTCACCGTGCTTTGCTCCGCACTTCTTCCAACGGCGGCGAAAATGCTTCCTGCGGCGGCTTTTGTCGGAGCGTTTGCGGCGGTGATGACGGTCTACATAATTGCACGAAAGACCGAAGCTTCAAAGCTCACGCTCGTCCTCGCAGGTGCGGCGATATCCTCGCTTTTCAATGCGGGAACGGACACCGTGACGGAGCTTTTCCCCGAAACGCTGTCGGGAATATCCTCGTTCAAAATAGGCGGCATCGGGAACATAACCCTCGAAAAGCTTTTCCCTGCGTGGATAATAATTGCCGTAGGGATAATTGCGGCGTTTCTTCTTCACAACGAGACCGATGTGCTTTCACTCGGCGATAAAACTGCGTTCACGCTCGGACTTAACGTGAAAGTGACACGCTTCGTACTGCTCATGATTGCGGCGGCGCTTGCAGGTGCGGCGGTCAGCTTCGCAGGAATACTCGGCTTTGTCGGACTTATCGTTCCTCATATCTGCGGACGGCTTATCGGATATGAGAGCCGATACAAAATGCCTGCCTGCGTACTGCTCGGAGCGGCGTTCGTCACGGTTTGCGACATTGCGGCGAGAACGCTTTTTTCACCGAATGAAATTTCGCTCGGCATAGTAATTTCCTACATCGGAGTGCCGTTCTTCATCTATCTTCTTCTGAAGAAAAAAGGAGGGAAGCACAATGCTTGAATTGAGAAACCTTTACGGCGGCTACGGCGGCAAGGACATACTCGAAGATATAAGCATAAGCTTCGCAGAGGGGAGCGTTACTTCGGTGATAGGTGCGAACGGCTGCGGAAAAAGTACGCTTTTGCAGATGTGCTGCGGCTTGCTTAAACCGTCACGGGGACAAGTCCTTATAGACGGGAAAGACATTTTCAAGATGAAGCATACCGAGCTTGCGCAGAAAATTTCCTATATGGAGCAGGTGCATAACTCGGGCAGCATTACAGTCCGTGCGCTCGCTTCTCACGGAAGATTCCCGTACCTCGGCTACCCAAGGCGGTTCACGGCGCAGGATAAAAAAACAGTGGACGAAGCACTCGAAGCCGCAGGTGTTTCCGACATCGCCGACAGAAAGGTTTCGGAGCTTTCGGGCGGTCAGCGGCAGAGGGCGTATATCGCAATGACGCTTGCGCAGGACACGGATATCGTTCTTCTCGATGAACCGTCCACCTACCTTGATATAAGCAGTCAATTTGAACTCATGGATATAGTTTCTGCAATGAAAAAAAGCGGAAAAACAGTAATTACAGTGCTTCACGACCTCAATATGGCGCTCTCGAACTCGGATATGACCGCCGTTATGAAAAACGGCAGGCTTTTGGGCGTTCTGCCGCCGAAAGAAGCCGCCGAAAGCGGACTTATCCGTCAGGCACTCGGCGTTGAAGCAGTTTTGGACGAAAAAGCAGGGCAGTATCTGCTCTTCAAAGGAGAAAATCATGAAAAAAGCAATAATTGAAGCAAGCTTCGGAACGAGCCACCTTGATGCGCTCGAAAATTCCGTTCTTGCGCTGAAAAAAACGATTGAAAAAAGCTTTCCCGACTATGAGGTTTTTGTTGCGCTCACGAGCAGAATGGTTCTTTCTGCGCTCAAAAAGCAGGGGATAAGCTTTGATACGGTTGATGAAATGCTTGACAGCCTGAAAAAAGACGGCTTTGACGAAGTTATTATCCAGCCGACGCACATCATCTCCAGCATCGAATATGAGATGCTCCTCGATGCGGCTGAAAAGTTCAAGGGTGGATTTTCAAGTATAAAAGTCGGCGCACCTCTCCTTGAAAGCAGAGCTGACATGGAAAAGGTCTGCCGCATCATCGCAGAAAATTTCCCCGATGAGACCGTTGTACTTATGGGTCACGGCACGGAACATTCTGCGAACGGAGCTTATACGAAATTCCGCAGGGTCTGCACGGAGCTTGGCTTTGATAATATTTACACAGCGACCGTTGAAGCAGAGCCGACATTGGACGATGTTATAGGCGAATTAAAGCTTTGCGGAAAGAAAAAGGTCACGGTAATGCCGCTTATGTTCGTTGCAGGCGACCATGCCAAAAACGATATGGCAGGCGAGTGGAAAGAGCAGCTTGAAGCTTCGGGCTTTGAGGTCAACTGCGTTTTAAAGGGACTTGGTGAATATCCCGAGGTCAGGGAAATTTACTGCAAGCATATAAAAAGCATATAAAAAGTGAGGAAAAAGAAAAATGAAAAAAGAAGTTTTAACGGCAGTAATGGCGGCGGCGATGCTTTTATCGGCGGCAGGCTGTTCATCATCAACGGCAGACACAGCAGCATCGGACACGGTTTCCGAAACTACAACGGCGAACAACGCAGGAATGGGCGGACTGAAAAACGCCGCATCGGCAGACAAGGTATCGGACGATGAAGCCGCTATCCTTGTAACGGGCGAGGATTATCCTCTTACAGTCCGTGATTATCTCAAATATGAAACGACTGTCGAAACAAAGCCCGAAAAGGTCGCAGTTCTTTCGGGAACGCCGCTCAACGTCTGGTACGACCTCGGCGGAAAGTCGATATGCACCTCCGATGTGAGCGACAATATCCGTCTTACCGAGGGCTATGAGGACGAAATAAGGGCGCTTCCGCAGATAGGACCTGTTTACTCTATCGATATGGAATCGGTAATTGCACAGGAACCCGACCTCATAATTGCGCAGGTCGGAACGCAGTCCACACAAAGCTCGAAGCTTCGTGAAATGGGTTATAATGTTATCCAGACGCACATGAGAGGCTTCTCCGATGTTGTTGATACATACCGTGCATTCGGAAAGCTTCTCGGTCAGAGCGAGCTTGCCGAACAGCGCATCGCAGAGCTTGAAAACGGCAAAAAGGAGATAACCGACAAGCTCCCCGATGATGATATTTCCGTTGTTATCCTTTATGTTACCTCGAAATCCCTTGCGGTAAAGCTTGACAACAGCATCGCAGGCGATATTGCGCAGATACTGGAGCTTGACAACATCGCATCGGGACTTGCGCCCGACACGGTAGGCTCGGAAACAACTCCGCTCGATATCGAATACATCGTTGAAAAAGACCCCGACTATGTTCTTGTAACAACGATGATATCGAGCAATGAAGAGGCGAAAAAGACCGTTGAGGAACAGTTCGCATCGAACCCTGCATGGAGTTCCGTAAACGCTATAAACGAGGGCAGAGTTATCTATCTTCCTCAGCAGTATTATCTCTACAATGCAGGTCCTTACTATGTTGATGCGATAAAGTATATGGCACAGAGCATTTACCCCGAAATATACGGAGAGGTGGAAGAAACATTCTGATGGAGAAAACTGCTTTCAGAGAAACGACCTCGTTCAAAGTTATAGTCCTTGTCGTTCTTGCGGCGGCGGTCGTGTTTGCATTTATCCTCGGAAATGTTGTCGGAACGATGGATATTTCCGTTTCGGACATCGTGAACACGATCTCTGGCGACCATACGGGAACTAATAATAAAGTAATATGGAATATCCGACTTCCGAGAATGATACTTGCCGCTCTGGTAGGTATCAACCTTGCGCTCTCGGGTTCGATGCTTCAGGGAGTTATGAAAAATCCGCTCGCCGACCCGTCCATAATCGGAATAAGCAGCGGAGCAGGTCTTTTCGGCATACTTATACTTGTAGTGTTTCCGCAGTGGCAGAACCTTGTCCCGATAGTGGCATTCGCAGGGGCAATGCTTGCGGCGGTGATAATATATCTTCTTGCGTGGAAAGGCGGCATCGACCCGACAAGAATCGTGCTTTCGGGCGTTGCGGTTTCGGAGCTTTTCGGTGCGGGAATTTCCGCAATACTTGTATTTTTCAGCGACCGTGTTCACGGCGCGCTCACGTTTATGAACGGCAGTCTTTCCTCACGAAGCTGGGGCGAGGTGCGGACGATACTGCCTTACACTATCGCAGGTCTGCTGCTTGCGCTCATCTTCGCCGACAAGCTGAATATACTCGTCCTCGGCGATGATACGGCAAGAGGGCTTGGACTTAATGTTGAGCTTACAAGGCTTGGATTTACGGCGCTTGCGGCGCTTCTTGCGGCATCTGCGGTAAGCGTTGTCGGTCTGCTCGGCTTTGTCGGACTTATCGTTCCGCACAGCATAAGGCTTATCCTCGGCAACAATTACAAGATAATGTTCCCTGCGACTGCACTTCTCGGAGCGGCGCTTGTAATGCTGAGTGATACATTTGCACGAACGGTCTTAAGCCCGACAGAAATCCCCGTCGGAATAGTAATGGCAGTGCTGGGAGTTCCGTTCTTCCTGTATCTGTTAAGAAAGTAGGCGCTTATGGAAAAGACTATCTTATCGGTGAGAAACCTTTGCGCAGGCTACCGAAATTACCGTATCCTTGACGGGATAAGCCTTGATATCGAGCGTGGGAAAATTTATTCTATCATAGGTCCGAACGGCTGCGGAAAAACAACTCTTATAAGAGCGATGAGCCGAAACCTTCGTCCCGAAAGCGGAGAAGTACTGCTTGACGGAAAGGATATTTTCCGTACGAATACAAAGCTTGTCGCACAGAAAATGGCTGTTTTGTGCCAGAATGATACGAGTATGAGCGACATAACAGTAAAAACGCTTGTCGAATATGGCAGATACGCACATAAAAAATGGTGGGCAGGCTCGGACGGCGATGATAAAAGCATCGTTGAATGGGCGATAGAGCGCACAGGTATGACAAAGCTCCAGAACCGCAAGATAAACGCACTCTCGGGCGGCGAAAGACAGCGTGCAAGAATAGCAATGGCGATAGCGCAGAAGCCCGAGATAATGCTCCTCGATGAGCCGACGACCTATCTCGACATTGCGCATCAGCTTGAAATAATGGAGCTTGTGGCGGCGCTCAACCGTGAAGAGGGGATAACCGTTGTAATGGTTCTCCACGATATGAACCATGCGGCGAGATATTCGGACGAGCTTGTTCTTGTAAACAACAGCAAGATACATACTATCGGCACTCCGAATGAGCTTATCGAAAACGGCGAACTGGAAAACGTATTCTGCGTTGAAGCGGAGATACTTGCCGACACCGAGGACAATTCGCCCGTATTTTATGCAAAGAGGAAAAAGCAATGAAATTTACATTTATAACCGTTTCTGCGCCGTCGGTAAAATGCCTTATGAAAGCGGCAAGGGAAGTCCGAAAGCTTGAACCCGAGCTGCTTGACCTGCGGCTTTACTATGCGGTCACGGACTACGGAAAGGAAAAGACCGCACGGCTCATCTCTGATATAAAGACCTCCGATATGGTTTTCGTTGACCTTATGGGAAGTCCCGTTGAAACGGTAAAAGCCGTTTATGAGGGACTTAAAGACTGTAAGGGCGACGTTATCCCTTACGGCAATTCCGCAAGAGAATATATGAAGCTCGGCAGCTTTTCCACCGCTTCGATGAAAGCCTCGGGCGGAAAGAAGCCCGATATGGCTGCGATGAAAAAGATGCAGTCTATGGCTGAAGCAATGGGCAAAATTATGCCCGGAAAAATGCGTGATATGCGCAATTATTCGCTTATATGCAAGTATTTCTACGTTGCCGACTATACGAATATCCTCAATATGCTGTACCTTATCCTGCGTGAATACGGCGGCGCAAAAAAACTCCCGAAGCCGTCCGAGCCGAGGGAAGTTCCTGCGGCAGCGGTTTGCAGAGCCAAGGATATGAAATATTACGGCAGCTATGATGAATTTTCGGCTGATTTCCAGTTCGATGAAGAAAAGCCCGTCATCGCTCTTTTATACTACGGTCATATCTATCCGATGGATTATTCGGGCGCAGTAGGTGAGATCGCCGAGCGTCTGCAAAAGAACGCAAACGTCCTGCCTGTCGCAGTTTCGGGTATGGACAGTATCAATGACGGAACGCTGAAAAAGCTGCTGACGGAATTTTTGCCGAAACAGCCCGAGCTGATAATGAACTGTATGTCATTCCGTCTGAGCGCAGGACCGATGGGCGGAAATATCTCCGCAGGAACGGATATGCTGAAGGAACTCAACGTTCCGTATCTGCACCCGTTCTTTATGTCAAGGCGCACGGAAAAGGAATGGCTCGATTCGGTTCAGGGCAACACGCCCTCGGAAACGCTCATTTCGGTGATGCTGCCCGAGCAGGACGGCGCAGTTCTGACACTTCCCGTCGGCGCAAAGACCGAACCCGTTTATGACGAAGAATTTGACGTTACCTCCGATGAGATAAAAATTATAGAAGAACGCCTTGAAGCGCTTGCCGACCGTGCAGAAAAGTTCGTTTCGCTTCGCAGAAAGGCAAATTCGGAGAAGAAAATTGCGATAATATGCTATAACTATCCACCGGGAGAAGCCAATGTTTTCGGCGGAGCTTTCCTCGATACATTTCAGTCGGTATCAGCTATGCTTTCCCTGCTGAAAAACAGCGGCTACACTTCCGAAGATGTTTTACCGGAAAAGCTTATGTCCGACTTTATAAACGGCGGAATAGTCAATTCGAGCAAGTATTTCGACAGTGGGAATATGCCGAAATATCCGCTTTCCGACTATAAAAAGTTCCTGAACGGCTTTGCGGACAAAGAAGCCGTTATAAACGCTTGGGGCGAGCCGAGCGGTGAAATAATGACCGATGAAAACGGCGATTTTCTTATCCCTGCGGCGACCTACGGCAACGTTCTTGTCGGTTTGCAGCCGTCAAGGGGCGTTCACGAGGACACAGACAAGCTTTATCACGATAAATCGATACCTCCGCACCACCAGTACATAGCTTTCTACAAATATCTGCACGACAAGTTCGGCGCAGATGCCGTTATCCATGTCGGAACGCACGGAACGCTCGAATTTTTAAAGGGCAAGGAGTGCGGAATGAGCGGAATGTGCTACCCCGATATCCTTATGGGTGATATGCCGCATTTTTACCTTTATTACTGCGGAAATCCGTCCGAGGCGACTATCGCAAAGCGCCGTTCACACGCCTCGCTCATAGGCTATCAGCCGCCCGTTTTCGTGCAGAGCGGACTTTACGGCGAATATGCCGAGCTTTCCGCAATGCTTGACGAATATCATCATCAGTTTTCGTTTTCGGAAAGCGCCGCTTCGGAGGTAAAGCAGAACATTATAACGCTTGCGGAAAAGCTGAACCTGCCGACCGAGCTTGAAGAACTCGAATCGGAGCTTTACCGCCTTAACAGTTCGCTCATACCGAAAGGACTTCACATTTTCGGCAATGATTATTCGGACGAAGAAGCACTTTGCTATGTCCGTGAACTGCTGAAAAAGCCGCACGATGATGTCCCGTCACTTAATGAAATTGCCGCCGAGGAGCTTGGCGAAGATCTTGCGCAGGCAGAAGAGAGCGGCGGAGAAAAGCTTCGCAGGATAAATGCGCTTGCGGAGAAATATTTCGATGAAAATTTCAGTGCCGGAAATGTTCCCGAAAAGCTTCGCACTGCAATTGGATTCGGACGGAAAAAGTATAACGGGATAAAGCATAATGCCGAAAATGAGCAGCTTCTGAACGCACTTTCGGGCGGATATATCCCTGCAAAAGCGGCAGGCGATATCTACCGCAGTCCCGAAGTCCTGCCGTCAGGTTATAATCTTTATCAGTTCGACCAGCGTTTTGTTCCGACTCTGACGGCGTATCAGCGTGGAGTGAGAACGGCTGAAAACACGATAAAGACCTATTTCAACGAGTACGGAGCTTACCCGAACTCAACGGCTGTTATCTTGTGGGGATTGGAGACCTCACGCACTCACGGCGAAACTATCGGTCAGATAATGGGTTATCTCGGCGCACGTCTTGCAAAGGGCAATTCCGCTTGGAACCCGAAGTACGAGCTTATCCCGATCGAAGAACTCGGCAGACCGAGAATTGATGTTACAATAAATATCTGCGGATTTTTCCGTGACCTTTTCCCGAATCTGATCGACAATCTTGACGACCTGCTTCACCTTGTGAACGAAGCTGACGAAACGCCCGAGCAGAACTTTATGAAAGCGAACTCGGCGAAGCTTTATTCCTATCTCCTCGACAAAGGCTATGACGAGGAAGAAGCCGCTTCACTTTCCGTTACAAGAATTTTCGGACCCCGTGAGGGCGAGTACGGAACGGGGCTTACTTCGATAATCGAAACAAAGGCTTGGGAAAAGGAAGAACAGCTCGGAAGCCAATTCCTCACCTCGCTCCATTATGCATACAGCCGCAAAATGCACGGCGGCGATACAGCCGACCTTTACGAGCAGAATCTGAAAAGCGTTGAGATAGTTTCGCAGGTTCGTGACAACAACGAATATGAGATAACCGACCTTGACCACTACTATGAATTTTTCGGCGGCTTGGCGAAGTCGGTCGAAATGGTAAAGGGCAGAAAAGCTGTAATGCTCGTCACCGACACAACGGGCGCAGTTCCCATAACGGAATCGGCGGAAAAAGCCGTTGCAAAGGGCATACGCACAAGGGTACTGAACCCGAGATGGATAGACGGAATGTTGGCGCATAAATATCACGGTGCGCAGAAGATAGCCGAACGCTTCGAGAACGTTATGGGACTTGCCGCAACCACGGGTGCAGTCGAGCAGTGGGTCTACAACGACCTCTGCGAAAAATATGCGCAGGACGAAGAAATGCGCCGCCGAATGGCTGAAAACAATCCTTACGCTTATATGGATATCCTCGAGCAGATGGAGGAATACAGCCGCCGAGGCTACTGGAATGCGACAGAAGAACAGCTTGAAGCGATACGCAAGGCTTATCTTGAAACAGAAAATACGATCGAGGGTGAAAGCTGATGAATAAAAAAGCATACTTCCCGTTCACGGCGATAGTCGGACAGGAAAAAATGAAGCGTGCGCTGATACTCAATCTTATTGATCCTGCGCTCGGCGGCGTTCTTATCAAGGGCGAAAAGGGAACAGCCAAGTCAACGGCTGTCCGTGCGCTGACCGAGGTTCTACCCGAGCGTGATGAAGTCGAAAACTGTCCGTTTTCCTGCGACCCGCACGATAGGAATTGTCAGTGTGAAAGCTGCCGAAGCAAGGAACATCTCACCGCTGTAAAAAGGCGAATGAGGGTAGTTGACCTCCCCGTGAGTGCGACCGAGGACAGAGTTGTCGGAACGCTCGATATTGAAAGGGCACTCAAAACGGGCGAAAAGCATTTTGAACCCGGAATCCTCGCCGAAGCCAACCGAAATATTCTTTACGTTGACGAAATAAATCTGCTTGACGATCACGTTGTCGATGTTATTCTCGACTCGGCGGCAATGGGCGTGAACACGGTCGAGCGTGAGGGCGTTTCGTTCAGCCACCCTGCACGGTTCGTACTCGTCGGAACGATGAATCCCGAGGAGGGCGATCTTCGTCCTCAGCTGCTCGACCGCTTCGGTTGTCGATGTCAAGGGCGAGACCGACATTGAAATGCGCACCGAAGTTGTGAAGCGTTATCTCGAATATGAGCTTGACCCCGAAGCTTTTCTTGAACAATGGCGCTCCGAACAGGAAAAGCTCCGCAATAAAATAAGTGAAGCACAGAAGCTTCTCCGAAACGTGACATACTCGGACGAAATACTTCGCCTTGCCGCAGAGATATCCGTTTCGCTCGGCGTTGACGGACATCGTGCCGATATTTCGATGATAAAAACAGCCTGCACCAATGCGGCTTATGAGGGCAGAGATCACGTTTCGGGCGAAGATATGAAGCTTGCGGCGGAGCTTGTTCTTCCGCACAGAATGAGGCGAAAGCCGTTTGAGGAACAGCGAATGGACATCACCGCCGTTTTTGAGATGATAGAAAGTCGTGAGGGAATATGACCCCGTACCCTTTTGCCGCAATAGTCGGGCAGGAAAGGCTGAAGCTTGCGCTTATCCTGAATTTGGTAGACCCTGCGGTCGGCGGTGTGCTTATCTCGGGCGAAAAAGGCACGGCGAAATCAACGGCTGTCCGTGCGCTGGCGGCTTTATCGGGACGAAAAACTGTCGAGATCCCGCTCAACGTCACCGAGGACAGACTTGTCGGAACGCTTGACCTCACCAATGCTGTAAACAGCGGCGAAAAACGCTTTGAAAAGGGACTTTTGTACGAAGCGGACGGAAATTTTCTCTATGTCGATGAAATAAATCTTCTCGGAACGCACATTTCGGGGATTCTTGCGGAAGTGATCGCCTCGCAGGAGAATATCGTGAGCCGTGACGGGATAGAGTATCGTCACCCCTGCCGATGCATACCGATAGGCACGATGAACCCCGAAGAGGGAACGCTCCGACCGCAGCTGCTTGACAAATTCGGTCTGTTCGTGAACGTTTCGGGCGAGGAAGATATCGAACTTCGCACCGAGGTCATACGCCGCAGGCTCGAATATGAGCTTGACCCCGAAAGCTTTTGCGCAAAATTCAGACCGCAGGAAGAAAAGCTTGCGCAGCAGATCTCCAATGCGAAAAAAAGGCTTGAAAAGCTCAGTATTTCCGAGGAAATACTGCGGCTCTGCGCACTCACGGCGAACAGCGCATCATGCGAGGGAAACCGATGCGAGATCATCCTTGCCGAAACTGCGAAAGCCTTGTGCGCTTGGCGGAACGGCTCGGAAGTTTCCGCCGATGATGTTTCCGAAGCGGCAAAGTTCGTTCTTCCGCACCGAATGAGAAACGCTCCGCAGGAGGAGACCGTTTCGCAAAATACGGAAACTCCCGACAGCGATAATTCACCCGAAAACACGGAGGATAGCCCTCAGACTGAAACCGAGCCGCCGCAGAATACCACCTCGCAGGAGGAAAATTCTGCCGAGCAGAGAGAAAAAGCCGAAGCCGCAGGAGATGAACTTCCGCTTTCGGCAGAGGGGATAAGATCAGCCGCAGGCAAAAACGGCGGCAGCGGAAAGCGAAGCAAAACAATAGCGAACGAAAACAGCGGAAGATATGTCCGCAGCACAGTTCCGCACGGAAAATGCACCGATATTGCGGTCATTCCAACGCTCTGCAATGCCGCCCTGAACCAACGTCAGCGAACGCCCGAGAATGGAATGAAGCTTTCGGTTTGCCCGTCCGATATCCGCAAAAAAATTCGTGAAAAGCGCACGGGTGCGACCATACTTTTCGCAGTCGATGCAAGCGGTTCAATGGGCGCAAAACGGCGTATGCGTGCGGTAAAGGGCGCAGTGAAAGGACTGCTTTCCGAAGCTTACAGAAAGCGTGACCGTGTGGGAGTTGTGGCGTTCCGCAGTGACGGCGCACAGACCCTGCTGAATATAACGGGAAGTCCCGAGCTTGCACGGAAGTGTATGGACGGGCTTCCAACAGGCGGAAAAACTCCGCTTGCCGCAGGGATAGCGGCGGCGTGTGAGCTTCTCCGTGCCGAGCGTATCAGAACCCCAGATGCGCTCCAGTATCTTATCCTTATTTCGGACGGAAAAGCGAACGTTCCGCTGTGCAGTGATGACCCGTTCGGGGACGCACTCGCAGCCGCCGAACAAGTCCGTTTATCGGGCGTGGGCGCAATGGTACTCGACACCGAGAACAGCTACATAAGGTTCGGCTTCGCCAAGCAGATAGCCGAGCGAATGGACGCACAGTACATAAGCCTTGACGAAGTCACGGGTTCGGCTGTCGAAGAAAACGTCCGAAACTTTATTAACGAATGATCGCCGAAAGGCTTTCATATAAATTTATTTTTGGAGGAAGAAAAAATGAAAAAGAAAATTCTTGCGATCGCTGTACTCGCAGCAGTAATGTCAATGACAGCCTGCTCGTCAAATCAGAGCAGCACAACAACTGACAGCGAAACAACAACACAGGCAGAATCGGTTCAGGCTGAGGAAACTCAGGCAGAAGATACAGAAGCGGCTGATGAAACCGAAGCAGAAACAGAAGCTGAAGCAGAAACAGAAGCAGCAAGCGCAGCAGGCACAGACGTATTTACCGATGAAAACGGCGTTCTCACATACCTTGACACAGCTAACGCTCCTTTTGAGGGCGCAGGTCTTAAGATCACGGTTGACAAGGCTGCAAAGACTGTAAACTTCGTAAAGACCGACCTTGAAGGTGTAGAAACAGTTGAGTATTACACATTCGACTTCAACAGCAATACCGTTGAGGAATACTACTTTGTTTCCATGATGGGAACAGGCTTCTACTACACATTTGACCTCGCCGCAAACGAGATCGTAAAGGTTGAAGATTCCGACCGCAACGACACCACACAGAGCACAAAGGACAACGGCAGATACGACAGCGCAAACGACAGAATGAAGGGCGATGTTGAAGCTCTCCAAAATTATTTCACCGAAAACTATGGCGTTTCCATAGAAGATATGGTAAAATAAGCTATGGCTGAACAGTATATTTACCGCAGCGGACAAAAGCTCCGCTGCGGATATACAACGGGTTCGTGCGCCGCAGCTGCATCGGGTGCGGCTGCGGAAATGCTTATAAGCGGCGAAATATCGGAGTTTTCGGAGATAATGACCCCAAAGGGAGTTCTGTTAAAACCGGAAGTTCTTGATGCCGAAATATGCACGGACTATGCGAAATGTGCGATAAAAAAGGACAGCGGCGACGACCCCGATATCACGAACGGGATACTCGTTTATGCAAAGGTTAGCCGAATTCCGCACGGCGTTGAGATAGTCGGCGGCGAGGGCATCGGAAAGGTCACAAAAGCAGGACTTGACCAACCGATAGGCGAAGCTGCGATAAACTCCGTACCGCGGAAAATGATAGCGGCGGCGGTGAACAAAGCCGCAGAAATGCACGACTATCACGGCGGCTTTCGCATAGAAATTTCCGTCCCAAACGGCGAAGAAATTGCGAAAAAGACATATAACCCACGAATGGGCATCGAGGGCGGCATTTCGATAATCGGAACGAGCGGCATCGTTGAGCCGATGAGCAATTCCGCACTCATCGATACGATACGCCTTGAAGAGCGAATGAGGAAAGCCGAGGGACACAAAGCGCTTCTGCTAACGCTCGGAAATTACAGCGAAAATTTCATTCAGAAGTCAATGCCTTTTGCGCTTGAAAAGAGCGTGAAATGCAGTAATTTCATCGGCGAAGCGATAGAGTCGGCACTCGAATACGGCTTTGAAAATATCCTTATCATCGGTCATATCGGAAAGCTCGTTAAGCTCGGTGCAGGAATTATGAACACACATTCTGCGCAGGCTGACGGCCGAATGGACGTGCTTGTGACCTGCGGAGTGCTTGCCGGAGCGGAGAGCGAAGCTTTGAGAAATATACCCGAATGTGCAACGGTCGATGCGGCGCTCGACATTCTGAAAGAACACGGATATATGGAAAAAACGCTTGAGATCCTTGCAAAAAGAGCGGAATATTATCTTGATGCAAAGGTGAAAAATGCTGTAAAGATCGGCGCAGTGATGTTCTCGGACAAGCACGGGATAACGGTCGAAACTTCCCGTGTCTGCGAGCTTATCGGAATAATTTCGGAGGAATACAATGGTTGATTTTGTTGGAGCAGGCTGCGGTGCGGCTGACCTTATAACCGTAAGGGGAAAGAAGCTTATCGAAAATGCGGACGTTTTGATCTATGCAGGCTCGCTCGTCAATCCCGAACTGACGGAATATGCAAAGGACAGCTGTGAAATTTACAACAGCGCATATATGACTTTGGACGAAGTTATCGATGTTATGAAGAAAGCCGAAGCCGAGGGCAAAAACACCGTTCGGCTTCACACGGGCGACCCGTCTCTTTTCGGC
>OHHT01000426.1_pt1 | contig 15690 bp, 16 predicted proteins | sample 1568061 | NCBI WGS metagenome assembly OHHT01 (sample SAMEA3879550, study PRJEB24766) | human gut metagenome | biome: human-associated habitat; feature: feces | place: USA | collected 1985/1987 | reverse complement strand
AATTATAATACAATTGTTGTTGAATTCCATGAGCTGTGTTGTAATTAATGTCACTCAAGCTATGCGACCCTGCCGTCAACATTTATTATTAAACAAGCTCTTAAAATCTTTGCCATAGATATTAAAATAAGCCAACGCGCCAACTTTATCAATAGGCGTATGTTTTTATTATCGAACGCCGAAAAAAAGACGCAAATACACGAAACAACAAACCTCACATTAATACAAAAAAACTATGGCAACTTCAAAACATCAGCCGATCGTGCAGGAACTCCTCGACATGATCGCAAAAAATGGCTGGCAGGAAAAATTCCAGCAGGCATTCGAAAAAGCAAAATCCTATGACGTCAAGGAAATGGACGACATCAATTCACTTGACGACTATTTTGCCTGGCTTGATGCCAACCTGACATGGATCCCGCTGGAAAATCAGTTCGGACGCGCAATGTTCAATCACATCTGCAAGTTCTATTTCATCCTCGATCAGTCGCCGGTCAAGGAGCTCCAGAATCCTGTCGAACCCCACGATGTAGCACAACCGCTCACACCGCTGTCGGCATGGATGAAAGCTTACGTACAGGCACTCGGCAAATTCCTCGACACTCCCGAGTCCATCACCCCCGAATCAGTGAAATCCTTCTATGATTCCCCCGAATTCAACATGGCCGAGTATCTTGAACCTCACGGGGGCTGGAAATCCTACAATCAGTTCTTCGCACGCCACACCAAACCCGGCTGCCGTCCGGTAGCGGCCATCGAAGACAGCCGCATCATCACCTCTCCGGCCGATGCCACATTCGACGGCTCATGGGAAGTGCGTGGCGATGACACCATCGAAATCAAAGGCATCCACTGGAAGATCTCCGAACTCCTCGAAGGAAGCCCCTACAAAGACCGCTTTGCCGGCGGCAAATGGATGCACTCATTCCTCGGCCCGGCCGACTATCACCGCCAGCATGCGCCTGTAGGAGGCCGTGTCCTCGAATCCCGCGACATCATGGGTGATGTTTATCTTGAAGTAACTGCCGTTCCCGACGCCGCTTCCGGCCGAAACAAACTGGAAGCAAAGAGAGTAAACACATTTGGTGCGCCCGACACCCCGGGCTACGAATTCATGCAGAACCGCGGTCTTGTCGTGCTCGACAGCCCGATCGGACTCGTAGCCGTCCTGCCGATGGGCATGGGTCAGGTATCGTCAGTAGTCATGACCGCCGAAGAAGGACGTGTGCTCCGTAAAGGCGAAGAAATCAGCTACTTCCAGTTCGGCGGTTCCGATATCGTCATGGTATTTGAAGCTGCCTGCAACGTCAACTTCACAGCCCGTCCGGGTGTACACTACAAAGTCGGCACAAAAATCGCCGAAGCATACCCCGTTATCTATCCCGCAAGATAACACACAGTCACGCCATCTGTCGATGACGGCTTAAAATTACAGCTAACCGGGGCCGGTGCCGGATTTATCCGGTATCGGCCCCTTATATGTTTCATCTATTACAAGTAGTTTACCTCTATGGCTGACAATAAAATAAAGGAGGTCACTCCTCAGACTCATCCCGCAGGCGGCAAGCAGCTTTCAATGATGGCCATGGCCATCATGATCGTGACTACCATCGTGAGCATGCGAGGCCTCGCATCACAGGCCGAATTCGGCTTCACATCAATATTCTACTACGTTTTTGCCGCTCTCGTCTTTCTTGTGCCATACGCTCTGGTCTGCGCCGAACTGGCCTCGACCTACACACGTTCGGGAGGTGTGTTCCGCTGGGTTTCCGAAGCTTTCGGCACACGCGCAGGATGGCTGAGCATGTATCTCGACTGGCAGATGGTAGTCATCTGGTTCCCCGCCGTGCTCATGTTCGGAGCCGTTTCGCTCGCATATGTATTCTGGCCCGAGGCCTTTGATGCCCGACTGGCCGCGAACCGATTCTACACCCTTCTGATCGTGCTCGGTGTCTACTGGGTGTGCACCTTCAACAACTTCCGCGGCATGAAATATGCCAACAAGCTCAGCACGGCCGGCGGCCTCTGCGGCACCATCATCCCGGCTGCCGTCCTCATAGTGATGGGCGTCGTTTATGTGCTGCTGGGCAAGACCATCAACCTTCCGCTCGACAAACCCTTCTGGCCCGACTTTGAGCACTTCGGCACAATCGTGCTTGCAGCGAGCATATTCCTTTTCTATGCAGGTATGGAGATCCAGGCCGTCCACGTGCCCGGCATGAAGAATCCTTCGCGCGACTTCCCGCGATCGGTACTCGTAGCCGTCCTCATCATCCTCGCCATCTTCGTGGCAGGCACTCTGGCTATCGGCGTCGTGATTCCGGAGAGCAAGATCAACCTGCTCCAGAGCCTTCTTGTAGCCTACAACGATCTTTGGGCTTCGATCGGTGCTCCATGGCTCGGCAACGTGATGGCCGTCCTCATCACTTTCGGCGTCCTCGGACAGGTCAGCGCCGTCATCGCCGGCCCTTCCACCGGTCTGCTTGCCGTAGGCCGCGCCGGTTACCTGCCAAAAGCTTTGCAGCATACCAACAAAAACGGTGTGCAGACCACCATCCTCTACATCCAGGCAGCCATCGTGTCGATTCTTTCGCTTGTGCTTGTGCTTCTGCCCTCCGTCGAATCGGCCTATCAGATATTGAGTCAGATGTCGACAATCATCTATCTGGTCATGGTAGTGATCATCTACGCCGCTTTTATCCGTCTGCGTCACACCGCCCCCAATAAGGCCCGCGGATTCCGCGTGCCCGGCGGACGCCTCGGCATGTGGATCGTTTCCGGAGTCGGCATTTTAGGCGCTGTCGCAGCCGGCATCCTCAGCTTCGTGCCCCCCACACAGATCAAGACAGGCAGCCCCGTGATTTACGTCGGCATCCTTCTGCTTGGTGTCGCACTGTTCATCGCGCTGCCGCTCATAATCTATGCCAGACGCAAAAAATCATGGCGCGATGCCGGGACAGACTTCTATCCTTTCGACTGGCAGATAGAAGGCCGCAAACCTGACGAAATTTCAAAATGGCCCGCCGGATATCAGCCCACCGATCAACAGGTGAAAGATGCCATCGGACGCGAAAACCAGGCAAATTCATGATAATCACGGCTTAAATACCCAATCGTCATGATTCGAATATCCACCGGAAAAGGAACGATCACATTGCCGGCTCTGCTGGCAATATGGTCGATTTCGCTGGTGGTCAACCTTCCCGGGCTGGCCGTCAGCCCGATGCTCGGCAACCTCGACAAGATTTTCCCGCATGTCGGCGATCTGGAAATCCAGCTGCTCACGGTATTGCCCAACCTGCTGATAATCCCGTTCGTGCTTTTTTCCGGCAAACTGTCCGAATCGAAGGACAAGGTGCGCATCGTCGTTGTCGGCCTGACTCTCTACCTCGTTGCCGACATACTGTATTTCTTCGCTGAAAGCATGACAATGCTCATCGCCGTCAGCTGCCTCCTCGGATGTGGATGCGGACTCGTCATTCCGCTGGCCGCCGGACTCATTGCAGATACATTCTCCGGCAAATACCGCATGCAGCAGCTCGGCATAAAGAGCGGCATCTCCAACGTGGCTCTTGTCGCCGCCACATTTGTCGTCGGCTGGCTCAACCACGGCAACTGGCACATGCCATTCCTTGTCTACCTGATTCCCGCCATCCCGCTTGCGCTGATTCTCACAGTGCGCAACATCAACCCGACAGCGTCGGTAAAAATGAACAGCACCCCGGCCACAGTCGCAGCGCCCCAGAACGCAAAGATACCCCAGGCCGCCATCACGGCACAGGGCGAGAAGACACGGTCGGGATTCATTATCGGACGTATTGCCGGACTCATCGGCCTTTATGCCTTCGTCACCTACTCCGTATCGGTCATCTCCTACTATCTTCCTTTCCTCATACAGGAAGACCATCTGAGCAGCGACATCACCGGATCGGTCACCGCACTGTTTTATCTTGCCGTGTTCCTGCCCGGCTTCGTGCTCCCGTATATAATCAAAATGTTCGGACAGCGCACGTCGCTGCTCGCCGCAGCATCCATCGCTCTCGGCCTGCTGCTGATGTCCTTTGCCGGTCAGCAATTTCTGCTCTACGTGGCGGCGGTGCTTATGGGATTCGGCTATGGAGTGTTCCAGCCCGTGATCTACGATAAGGCGACCTACACGGTCACCGACGGACGCAAGTCGACACTCGCGCTGGCGATTGTACTATCCGTCAACTATATAGCGGTGGCGCTGACACCGTTCGTCGTTGACCTCTTCCGCGATATCTTCGGATCCGCAAGCAACTATTTCCCGTTTATTCTCAATTTTATCCTCACTATGCTTTTCGCGGTTGTCGTGGTGATCCGACGTAAGACATTCACCTTCCGCATGAGTAGCGAATATGTATGAAACATCATGAAAACTATTCTTCCATTACTGCTTACGGCGGCCATCATGTCACCGGCAGTCATCGCACAGACCTCTCCGGCAATTCCCAAGACGGCAGAGGTGAAAGTCATATTCAACGCAGGCGAACCGGATGAAGAAATCTACAACGCCTTCATCGAGAACGCCCCCAAACGGTTCAACGAGCCCGGAGCACCGCGCTTCGCGATCATCGGCAAGGAAAACAAATTTTATCTCGGCATCGGAGGCGTCGTAAAAGGCGTCGGCCTTTTCGACTGGGGCAACCCCATCGATGATCCCAACGATTTCACGACGGCCGACATACCCTTCGACCTGCCCGACGGCAACGGAGGCAAAATTCAGGGAAGCCTCGACAGAGCAAACTCTTCATCAACCTCGTCGCCCTACCAGGCACCGACAACAAGATTGGATTGTATGTCAGCGGCAAATTCACCGGGTCGGGAAGCGCCTTCAAACTCGCCCACGCCTATGTCACATACCGCGGATTCACTGTCGGCCACACCGCTTCGCTTTTTGAGGATGGCGCCGCCGCTCCTCCAACCATCGACGATGAAGGCCCGTGCGGACTCGTGGGCGTCAACAACAACCTCATCGACTACACCCATTCGTTCGGAAAACGCTTCAAAGTCGGTGTGGGCGTTGAACTCTCGTCGGTCAGCATGACCACGACCGATCTCACACGCTCCGTCAGCCAGCGAATCCCCGATATCCCCGCTTTCGTTCAATACAACTGGAGCGACGGTGACGGATGGCTGCGGTTCTCGGCTCTGATGCGCAACATCCAGTATCGAGACCTCGTTGCCGACAAAAACCGCAACAAGACATGCTGGGGCATAAAACTCAGCGGAAGCACCCCGATCGGCGCCACGCCGCTGCAGGCCTACTATCAGGCAGCCTACGGACGCGGCATCGGAGGCTATATCCAGGATCTCGCCGGACTCGGACTCGACCTGTCGCCCGAAGCCGGCGCCCCCGGACGTCTTGATGCCGTGAAGGCATGGGGCGCCTATGCCGGATTGCAGTACACTTTCTCCGAGAAATTTCTCGCCTCCGTTTCCTACAGTCAGGCAAGAGCCTATGCAAAAGGCTATTCCGCCGGATCGACCCCATGGAATGAGCAATACAAATACGCACAATATGTGTCAGCCAACATATTCTATACGATTCTGCCCGGACTGCAATGCGGTGTCGAATATCTCTACGGACGCCGCGTCGACATGGACGGGATGTCGCGCTCCGACAACCGTATCAACACCATGCTCCAGTTCAGCTTCTGACGCCGAGGCATCGAAAATAATCCCTGTCGGCCCGGCATCCTCCCCTTGCCGGGCCGATTGCTATTGCGTCAACGCACATTAAACCGTGCCTTCTCCGACTGAAGGGCGCAAAGATTTTCGGGTTAATTCTTGGCAGAGTGGAAGATATTCCCTACCTTTGCACAGTTTTTTCACCCGGCACCATGCCTGGCGAAAACTTACGTGACCCCTAAACTGCAATAAATCACGAAAAAACAATAAACTACAATGGCACATCCTAAACGCAAACAATCCAAGACCCGCACTGCTAAACGCAGAACACACGACAAAGCCGTAGCCCCCACACTGGCTATCTGCCCCAACTGCGGTGCATGGCACATCTATCACACCGTTTGTGGCGAATGCGGCTACTACCGCGGCAAAGTCGCCATCGAGAAAAACGAAGTAGCCATCTGATAGAGCCCACCCCTGCGGCGCCCCGAAAGGGCGCCACGGCAATGGCCCTACACACACGGCTGCCGGCGACTCTTCGCCACACGCTGACCATTCTCCCCAACGGCACGGCACAACAGCCGAAGGCCATTCCGGAGAATGTATGTCATAATCTCACTCCTCCTTCACACCAACACTCCCACACAACACCACTATCATGGTTAATGCACGCATTTCGGGCGTAGCTTCATACGTCCCCGACGACATTCTCGACAACGAAATGCTGTCGAAAATGGTTGACACCAACGACGAATGGATCACCACACGCGTTGGCGTCAAAGAACGCCGTATCCTCAAAAAAGAAGGCGAAGGCTCATCCTACATGGGCATCAAAGCCGTTAACAAGCTGCTCGAATCCACAGGCACCAAACCCGAAGAAGTGGAGCTGCTCATATGCGCCACATCCAACCCCGACTACCGCTTCCCCTCCACCGGCTCGGTGATAGCTCACGGATGCGGCCTCAAAAACGCCTATGCCTACGACATCCAGGCCGCCTGCGCCGGATGCATCGTGGCTCTTGAAGACGCTGCCGCCTACGTCAAATCGGGTCTCCGCAAGAAAGTGGTCATCGTTGCAGCCGAAAAGATGTCGTCGATGGTCAACTACGAAGACCGCACCACATGCCCCCTCTTCGGCGACGCCGCCGCTGCAATGCTCATCGAACCCACCGACGAACCCGTCGGAATCATTGACGCCGTGTTCCACGTCGACGGCGTTGGCCGCGACCACCTCGTGATGCGTGCCGGCGGTTCCGTGATGCCCACAACCCACGAAACAGTGTCGCGCGGCGACAACTTCCTCTATCAGGACGGCCGATTCGTCTACAAACATGCCGTCACCGACATGCTCGAATCGACACTCGAGATTTGCCAGCGCAACAACCTCACGATGGACACCGTCGACTGGCTCATCCCCCACCAGGCCAACCTCCGCATCATCGAAGCCGTGGCCTCACGCGCAGGCATCGCCCCCGAAAAAGTGCTCGTCAACATCGAATTCCGAGGCAACACTTCAGCCGCCTCCATACCCCTGTGCATCGACGAAAACAAACACCGCCTCAAAAAAGGCGACCGCCTCGTGCTCACCGCCTTCGGTGCCGGATTCACCTGGGGCGCCATGTACATCATCTGGGATCTCTGATCCGCGCCCCGCGATAACAAAAGCTAAAAATAAAACACTGGCAACATCTTTTATGGTGATGTCAGTGTTTTATAATTGTAACCAAATTCAAAAATTCTCATGTCCGAAAATCACAAAGCAGGATTCGTCAACATCGTCGGCAACCCCAACGTTGGCAAATCGACACTCATGAACGACCTCGTCGGCGAACGCATATCTATCATCACCTCCAAAGCCCAGACCACACGCCACCGCATCATGGGCATCGTCAACACCGACCGGTATCAGATCGTATTCTCCGACACCCCCGGCGTGCTCAAGCCCAAATACAAACTCCAGGAAAGCATGCTCGACTTCTCCGAAGGTGCCCTCACCGACGCCGACATCCTCCTCTACGTCACCGACGTCATCGAGGACCCGGTGAAAAACGCCGACTTCCTGGCCAAAGTAGCTAAGGAGACCATCCCCGTGCTGTTGGTCATCAACAAGATCGACCTCGTCAAATCGCAGGCCGACCTCGAAGCCATCGTGGCACGATGGAAAGAGCTGCTGCCCAACGCCGAAGTGTTCCCCACATCGGCCACCGAGCACTTCAACGTCACCAACCTCATGAACCGCATCATCGAGCTCCTGCCCGAAAACCCGCCCTACTTCGGCAAAGACGCCCTCACCGACAAGCCCGCACGCTTCTTCGTCACCGAGATCATCCGCGAGAAGATCCTCCTCAACTACGAAAAGGAAGTGCCCTACTCGACCGAAGTGATCGTGGAGAAATTCGACGAGAAAGAGGGCGCCATCCACATCATGGCCGTCATCTACGTGGAGCGCGACTCCCAGAAAGGCATCATCATAGGCCGCCAGGGCTCGCGCCTCAAAAAAGTGGGCACCGAAGCGCGTCACGACATCGAGACCTTCTTCGGCAAGAAAGTCTATCTCGAACTCTTCGTGAAAGTGGAGCCCAACTGGCGCAACCGCGAGAACAAACTCCGCGCATTCGGATATATCGAATAAAATCGCTATCTTTGTATCTCTAACCAAACATAGATTCAAGCATAGAAATGGGACAAATGATCGCTATCGTCGGACGCCCTAACGTGGGCAAGTCGACCCTCTTCAACCGCCTGACCGAATCGCGCACCGCCATCGTCGACCCCACGGCCGGCACCACACGCGACCGTCAGTACGGCAAAGTGCAGTGGGGCGGACGTGAATTCTCAATCGTCGACACCGGCGGTTGGGTTGTCAACTCCGACGACATTTTCGAAGGCGAAATCAACAAACAGGTGCAGCTCGCCATAGAGCAGGCCGACGAAATACTCTTTGTGGTCGACGCCATGAACGGCGTCACCGACCTCGACGACCACATCGCCGAGATCCTGCGCAAATCGCGCAAGCCCGTAATCCTCGTGGCCAACAAAGTCGACTCCAACGACTGGCTCTACAACGTGCCCGAATTCTACTCCCTCGGGCTCGGCGACCCCTATCCCGTGTCGGCCATCAACGGCTACGGCACCGGCGACCTCCTCGACGAAGTGATCAAAAAGCTTCCCGAGCCCGACCCCGACGCCGAGGCGCAGCTCGACGACATACCCAAATTTGCCATCGTAGGCCGCCCCAACGCCGGCAAATCGTCGATCATCAACGCCTTCATCGGCCAGGACCGCCACATAGTCACCGACATCGCCGGCACCACACGCGACTCCATCTACACGCGCTACAACAAGTTCGGCTTCGACTTCTACCTCGTCGACACCGCAGGCATACGCAAGAAAAACAAGGTGCAGGAAGATATCGAATACTATTCCGTCATCCGCTCCATACGCGCCATCGAAGCCTCCGACGTCTGCATCCTCATGATCGACGCCACACGCGGCATCGAGGCCCAGGACGTAAGCATCTTCTCGCTCATCCAGCGCAACAAGAAAGGCCTCGTGGTGTGCGTCAACAAATGGGACCTCGTCAAGGACAAATCCGAAGCCGCCATCCGCCACTTCGAAAACGCCATCCGCGAACGCTTCGCCCCCTTCACCGACTTCCCCATCATCTTCGGCTCGGCGCTCACAAAGCAGCGCATCTTCAAAGTGCTCGAAACGGCCGTCGGCGTCTACGACAACCGCCGCCGCACCGTGCCCACCTCGCAGCTCAACACCGTGATGCGCGAGGCCATCGACGCCTATCCCCCGCCAGCCAACAAGGGCAAATACATCAAGATCAAGTATATCACCATGCTCAAAGGAGCGCAGGTGCCCACCTTCATCTTCTTCTGCAACCTCCCTCAGTGGGTCAAAGAGCCTTACCGCCGCTATCTCGAAAACAAGATCCGCGAAAACTGGAACTTCAGCGGCACCCCCATCAACGTCTACATGCGCGAAAAATAGCACCACACCACTATGACAAACGAACTGATCATCAACATCGTAGGCTATGCCGCCGCCGTCTGCATGGTGTTTGGCTACCTCCCGCAGGCCATCCACACCATACGCACGCGCGACACCGACGCCATCGCTCTCCCCACATTCCTCATGCTCGGAGCCGGCAGCCTCTTTTTCGTCGTGCAGGGTTTCATGCTCAGCAACTGGCCGCTGGTGATCACCAACGTCATCACCACGGTGTGCTCCGTGATCGTTTTCGTCATCAAGATCCACAACGACCGCCGCAAACGCCGCCCCTGACCGCCAAGAATCAGCATAAGAGCCGGTTCTAAACGACAACACAAAAGCGGCGCCCCGGATCATGCATCACCGGAGCGCCGCTCTGTTTATCTTCTGGCCGGGGGAATCAATGACCGTGATTGCCGTCGCAATGACCGCAATGCTCCTCGCCATGCTTCTCTTCGACTTCACACTGCGGCTTGTCGTTGGTGCAGCCGTGAGACTTTACCTCACATTCCGTGCCCGTGTAGCCGATAGTGCCCAGAGCTGCGGCAATCTTGGCCTTGTCGGTCTGTGCAGGATCAAAGGTGACGGTAACAGTCTGGCTCTTAAGGCATGTAGCAACAGCCGTAATGCCATTCACCTGAAGCAGACCGTTTTTAACACGATTCTCACAGTTCTTACAATTCATCTTCGGAGTCACCGTAAAAGCAACTTTTTCCGTCGTGACAGGCTCGTTAGCCGAAACCTGCATGGCTGCGCCGATAACCATCAGCAACAGCGCCATCATTCTGATCGCTTTTTTCATAATTCCCATTGTTGTTTTGTTTTGCTGCAAAATTAGGCATTTTTCTCAAAAATAGAAATTTTCGTTATCTTTGCATATCTCTACACCAATAATCAACCCACACACCAAACCATGAAACAACTGCGCTTCTTTGCCATCGCAATCGCCTTTTTAGCCGCCACGGCAGCCGCCGTAGCCCAGAACGCGGGCTACCCCGTCAAAACTACCGACACCTACCGTTCGCTCGTATTCAACAAAGGCGACTACGGCTCGCAATTCTACCGCATCCCCGCCATAGTCACGCTCCCCGACGGCACGCTCGTTGCCGTGGCCGACAAACGCATCAACTCGCTCAACGACCTGCCCGGCGACATCGACGTGGTGTGCCGCCGCTCCACCGACGGCGGCCGCACATGGAGCGACTATATCACCGTCGCAGCCCACGACTCCATAGGCGGCTACGGCGATCCGGCCCTTGTGCGCGACCGCCGCACCGGCGACCTGCTGGTCATCTCGCTCAACGGCTGCGGCCTCTGGAGCGACCATCCCGGCCGCATCAGCGTGTCGCGCTCCCGCGACGGCGGCCTCACATGGCAGGCACCCGTCGACATCAACCCGCAGATACTCACCGACGACCCCGCCGGCGTCCAGCCCATAAAATGCGAAGCCGCCTTCGCTTCGTCGGGCCGCGCCCTGCAGCTTAAAAACGGCCGCATCATGTTTGTGCTCGTCACCCGCCGGAAAGGCGTCGAAGGGTTCCCCTGCTACGCCATCTACAGCGACGACGGCGGCCACACATGGAAAGCCTCCAAGACACCCGCCACGCTCAACGGCGACGAATCGAAAGTGGCGCAGCTCCCCGACGGCCGCGTGATGATGAGCATACGCAACCGCTTCAGCGGCAACCGCAAATTCTCTGTTTCCGACGACAACGGCACCACCTGGACCGAACTGCCCGACGACTATGCCGCCCTCCACGACGTGGCATGCAACGGCGACTTCCTCTCCATCCGCCACAACGGCCGCGACTATCTCCTGCAGTCGCTGCCCGCCGGCCCGTGGCGCGACAACATCACCATCTACGCCAGCGCCGACGGCGGACACACATGGCCCTACAGCCGCCTCGTCACCGCAGGCCCCGGCGCCTACTCGGCCATGACGCAGCTTGCCGACGGCTCCATAGGCATCCTCACCGAGGAGGGCGTCCACGACGTCAACGACCGTCACCACCAGGGCTATCGCATCTGGTTCACACGCATCCCCCTCGAATCGATATTCGGGGAATGATTGCTCAACGCAGGCGCTGATATTCAAGAAAACGGTATGGAGCGCCGGAGCGCGGATCCACGCTGTAGGGCGAGCTCGCCACGAGCTGCCATTGCGTCGGGTCGAATGGCGGGAAGAATGTGTCGGCATCCGGCACGTCGGCATCCACTTCGGTGATATACAAGCGGGTGGCCATAGGCATAGCCTGACGGTAGATCTCGCCGCCGCCTATCATCATCACCTCATCGGCGCCCGAGCGGCGCGCTGTTTCGACAGCGGCCTCGATCGACGGCACAGCCGTCACGCCCTCGGCATGCCAGTGGGGTGAGCGCGTCACCACGATGTTCAGCCTTCCCGGCAGCGCCCCTTTGGGCAGCGCCTCGAAGGTGCGCCGCCCCATCACTATCGGCTTGCCGAGCGTAAGCTCCTTGAAGCGGCGGAAATCCTCGCGGATATGAAACGGCTGGTCACCGCCCGCGCCTATGGCGCCATCATGCGCCACTATGGCTATCATGCTGATTCTCATCACACCGACACCTTTCCTGCTATATGCGGATGCGGATCGTAATCCTCGAGCCGGAAGTCGTCGTAGGTAAACGAGAATATGTCCTTCACATCGGGATTGATCACCATCCGCGGCAGCTTGCGCGGCTCACGTGTGAGCTGCAGAGCCACCTGTTCGAAATGATTCTTATAGATATGGGCATCGCCGAGCGTGTGCACGAATTCGCCGGCTTTCAGTCCGGTCACCTGCGCCATCATCTGGAGCAGCAGCGCATAGCTCGCGATGTTGAACGGCACGCCGAGGAAGCAGTCGGCCGACCGCTGATAGAGCTGGAGGCTAAGGCGTCCGTCGGCAACATAAAACTGAAACAGACAGTGGCACGGCGGCAGCTTCATGCGGTCGATATCGGCCACATTCCATGCGCTCACGATGATGCGGCGCGAGTCGGGGTTATGCTTTATCGTGTCGACAACGTTGGAAATCTGGTCGATGAACCCGCCGTCGTAGTCGGGCCACGAACGCCACTGATAGCCGTAGACATGGCCTAAGTCGCCGTTCTCGTCGGCCCATTCGTTCCATATGCGCACACCGTTTTCCTGAAGATACTTCACATTGGTGTCGCCCTTGAGAAACCACAGCAGCTCATGGATTATCGACTTGAGGTGCAGCTTTTTGGTGGTGAGCAACGGGAATCCTTCGGCCAGGTCAAACCGCATCTGATATCCGAACACACTGCGTGTGCCGGTGCCTGTGCGGTCGTTTTTGTCGGTGCCGTCGGTCATTATGTGATCGAGCAGCTGAAGATATTGTTTCATTTTTTCAAAAGTTTCTTTTTCATTGACTTACAGTTGTCGGGCGCTTTCATCGTGGCGGCTCCCGAGGCTTCGCCCTCGCGGCGGCCGAGTCCGCGGATGCGCTGCATCAGCGGCTGCGACAGGCGCTTGCGGTCGGTGGTATAGCGGATGGCGCCGTCGCGGCAGGCATTGACGCAGTCAAAGCAGGTGACGCAGCGCGAGTTGTCCACCACATGATCCGAGAGGTTGATGCAGTGAGCCTTGCACACATATTCGCATCGGCGGCACTGTGTGCACAGGTCGGTATCGATATCCATCTGGAATATGGAATAGCGGCTCACCATGCCGAGCACCGTGCCGACGGGGCAGATGGTGTTGCATAGCGTGCGTCCCGTGAGCGCCGACACCACGGCGGTGACGGCGAAGAGAAACGTGGCCACGATCGACGAAGCCACCGACACTGTCACCGGATAGGCCAGATGCTCGGTGAAGCCGTGCGCCCCGAGCCATTCGGCCAGATATTTGGCCATGGAATTGAAAAATCCCGAGCAGATGCGCTGGAAAGCCGACTCCGGCTCGGCCACCGACGGCAGCAGCGTGATGCCCGCCACAATGCAAATCACCGTCAGGGCGAGCATCGTATAGCGCACCGGATTGGCAGGCGGCGCATAACGGTAGGGACGGCGGTAGCGGAAACGGCCCATGCGCCACAGCCGCGAGAAGATGTCCTGCAGCGTCCCCAGCGGGCAGACGGTCGAGCAGTAGATGCGGCCGAAAACGAGCGTCACCAGCAGCCAGAGCACGAAGACGGTGAACGACACCGCGCTGATGGCCGAGCCTATCTGCAGGCTTTCGAGCCACGGCCCGACGCCCGGAAGCATCCACATGGGCACCGTAAGCCCGACGCCGAGGATCACAAACACGACAGACGCCACCACTATTCGCAGTGTAAGCAGCGTCCGGTTAATGATTTTCAGGTTCATAGCGTAGTCACGGGTGCAGGAGGCGGCCGGTGCGGGTGTGTCGGCCGTTCGGCTGCCACGGCTTCAAAGATAGCAATTAAATTTCAATCGGCCTACCGCTTGCGCCCGAAAAAGTCGCGCATCAGCGCCGCGGCCTCGTCGGCGAGCACTCCAGCCGTCACCTCGGTGCGCGGATGATAGGCGTGGTCGGTGTAGGTGCTGCATCCCCGCTTGGGGTCGGAGGCGCCATACACCACCCGCCCTATCTGGCTCCAGCCCAGGGCGCCGGCGCACATCAGGCACGGTTCGACGGTGACGTAGAGCGTGCAGTCTTTCAGATACTTGCCGCCGAGCGTCTGCGCCGCGGCCGTGATGGCCTGCATCTCGGCGTGAGCCGTCACGTCGACCATCGCCTCGGTGAGGTTGTGGCCGCGCCCCACGACGCGTCCGTGGGTCACTATCACGGCGCCCACCGGCACTTCGCCGTCGGCGGCCGCACGGCGCGCCTCCTCGAGCGCCATGCGCATGAAGCGCTCATCGTCAATTGTCTGCTGGCTCATTGCAATTCGATTTTAAGTCCTTCCTGTGCCGCTATCACCTCGCCGCCGAATGTGCGGCATGCCTCGGCGGCCAGCAAGGCGCTGTCGGTGTAGCGTTTTGAATAATGCCCTATCATCAGGCGGCGGGCGCCCGCTTCGGCGGCTATCCGTCCGGCCTCGCCGGCGGTGCTGTGGCCGCGCTCATGCGCCTGGACAGCGAGCTCGTCGGCATAGGTGGCCTCATGATAAAGCAGGTCGACGCCGCTTACGGCGCGGGCCACACGCTCGTCTGCCTGCGTGTCGGAGCAGTAGGCATAGCTGCGCGAACGGTCGGCCGGACGCGTAAGCATCTCGTTGACAATCACCTCGCCGTCGGGCTTCACATAGTCGTCGCCGCATTTGATGCCGTGGAGCGCCGACACCGGTATCTGATGAAACGCCACCATGTCGCCGCACAGATGCCTCAGCTTGGCCGTTTCGCGGAACAGGAAGCCGTAGCACGGCACGCGGTGATAGAGCGGGAAGGCGTCGACGGTCAGCGAATCGCTCGTGAAGATGCGGCCACCCGAGCCCTCTATAGGCTCGAACACGAGCTCAAACGACGGCTGACGCACGAAAAAATCGGCCATGCGGCGCATGATATCGACCCCTTCGGCCGGCAGATGCACCGTCACAGTGCCGGTGCGCTCATGCAGCCCCAGCGTCGACAGCAGTCCCGGCAGCCCGAGGCAGTGATCGCCGTGCATGTGGCTGATGAATATGTGGTTGAGCCGCGAGAAGCGCAGTTTCATCTTGCGCATCATGCGCTGCGTGCCCTCGCCGCAGTCGATCATCATCAGGTTGTCGCGGAAGTTGATCACCTGCGATGATGGATTGTGTAGCGGCGTCGGGGTGGCTGATCCGCAGCCGAGTATGTTTATTTCAAATTTCTCCATTCCAATGTTGTTTGCATCACAAAATTACAAAAATTCCGCAACTGTCACCGTCTTATCCGATTTTATGCGTAATTTTGCAGCCGGCGCCCCCTCACAGGCGCCGCAACCCCCGACGATGAATTCCGACCCGTTATATAAAGACCTGATTGCCCAGCCCGAGCTTTGGAAGCTGGCGCTGCTGCTTTCGCCCGACCGCCTCGACGTGGCTCTCTATCCGCCCGTCACCCGCGAAGAGATGATCTGGCGGTCGTTTGCCT
>OHHT01000404.1_pt1 | contig 16214 bp, 14 predicted proteins | sample 1568061 | NCBI WGS metagenome assembly OHHT01 (sample SAMEA3879550, study PRJEB24766) | human gut metagenome | biome: human-associated habitat; feature: feces | place: USA | collected 1985/1987 | reverse complement strand
AAGGTGGCATCTCCCATAGAATTTACTGTACAGAAATAGGAAAAGGAATACTACAATAAATAAGTTGACAAACAGAACAAATGTTCTGCATAATGTATATGGGCGTTAGCCTTAAGGTGCTACTTCACGTTGACGTGAATGGCGGTTCACTTTTTGCGGAGAGTTGATAGCTCTGATTACATAGATCATCCCATATGGGAAATCTTGGAAAGGAGGACTCTGCTTATGCTAACAATCGGTGACTTGATTGCAGTGATTAGTCTCTGCTTAACCTGTTTGGGTCTTGGCTATTCGATTGGTTCTAATAGTGATAAGACCACAAAAAAATGACCGCCCCTAACCTGACAAGTTGAGCAGTCATTTTTTCTCATATAAATCAGGTGAACCGTCATCAGTAGCACCTTTTCTAAAATTATGATAACATTACTTTTATAAAATGTCAAACTTGTATTTTATAAAATGGTAATTTATAATATATAGTATTATTAAAATTACGAACAAATGACAACGGGGGGAGCGTATGCATGATAAGAAGGTATTCACAGGCTGTATGATACGACACGGCGGACTGCTTGCGGCAGAAGCGATTCTGGCACTGGCGGTCAGCGTGATACTGGTACAGGGAAATAAAATCATCAGCGGCGTGATCGACGAAATGCTGTCAGGCAGGCAAGTCCTGTTTGGCAGCTTTCTGCTGCAATTTTTGATCTATACGGTGGTGGGAACCATTGCCGCTTTTCTGCAAAGTGCCGCAGCCAACCGGTATGCGGTGGCGGTCTGCACGGAGTACCGGGATCTGGTGGCGGAGAAGCTGTACCGCACGGAGTATAAATATTTTGATGCCAATTATTCTGCTACCTTACTCAATAAAGTCATCGGAGATCTGGGAGAGATCACCAGTTTTCTGGAGACGGTGCTGCCGGATATGATCGCCAGCCTCATTGGCATTTTTACCTATGCAGTCTATATCGGGGAGACGAACCTGGGGCTGCTTATGGTCATTCTGATCACATATCCCCTGATCTTCTGGATTGCAGGAAAACTGGTGAAACGGATCCGCGGTTTACAGGCGAACTACCGGCAGAAGACCGACGTAATGGCACAGATCGCCCAGGATGCGGTCAGCGGTATTCTGGTACTGCGCTCCTTCGGCATCGAAGATGTCTTCCGCAGGAAAATGCACCGGGCTTCGGTGGAACTGGTGGAGAACGAGGAAAAGCGTACCCAGATCACCAATACCGCTATTGTGGTACGAAAGCTGATTCAGTGGCTTCCCAACATTATCAGTGCCATCTACGCCGTGTGGCTGGTCAGCCGCGGAGAGGTCAGTCTGGGCGGACTGGTGGCGTTTATTCTGATCCTGAGCAAATTTGTGGATGCCTATACCGGACTGCCCTTTGCCATGGTGGATGCCTCTACGGGAATGGTCAGCGTCGACCGTGTGGAGAAGATATTGTCTGCGGAGGAGGAACCCTCCGGCGAGGGAATCGCGGATGCGGCGCTTCTGCCAGCAGAGAACGTGATCGCTTTCGATCAGGTAGATTTTGCCTACCATGAAGAGGTGCCGGTATTACAGGGACTGACTTTTTCGGTAAAAAAAGGAGAAAACATCGCATTTGTAGGAGAGTCCGGCGGCGGAAAGAGCACGATCTTCCGCATTCTGTGCGGCTTCTATGAAAAGACGGCCGGAGAATACCGGTTCTTTGGCAGAAGGATTGAGGAATGGAACCGGGAAGCCCTGCGGGAGCAGATCGCGTTGGTGTCCCAAAATGTATTCCTGTTCCCTACGACCATCGCGGAGAACATCGCTTACAGTAAGCCGGGAGCCACGAAAGAACAAATCGTGGAAGCCTGCAAAAAGGCGCAGATCCATGATTTTATACAGACACTGCCCGAAGGATACGACACTATGGTGGGAGAACGGGGCGTGATCCTCTCCGGAGGCCAGAAACAGCGCCTTGCCATTGCCAGAGCGATTCTGAAGGATGCCCCAGTGCTTCTGTTGGATGAGCCGACCTCAGCGCTGGATGTGGAGACGGAGAGCGGGATCCAGGAAGCGATTTCCACGGTGATGGCGGGCAGAACATGTGTCACCATTGCACATCGTCTGTCCACGGTACAGAATGCAGACAGGATCTGCGTACTCAGGCAGGGCCGGATCGCAGAGTGCGGCACCCATGAGGAACTGTTAAAACAGAGTGGAGTCTATGCGGCCATGTACGGAGAGGAGGCAGACCATGCAGAATTATAAGCTATTTATCCGCTCCATGCGTGTCATGGGGAAGAAGCGGTTTGTCTACCTGGGATCCATCTTCGTCATGAGTGTGACCTTTGCCCTGTTCGGGATCATGAGCTCACTGCTGATGAAATGTGTGGTGGATATTGCCCAGACTGGGGAATATGAGAGACTGGGGTATTCCATCGTAGCTATTGTGGTAGTAGGCGTGATCTCTCTACTGATCTACCGTGTGGCAACGATCCGCTACAATGTGGAAGCCAAGCGGGTCTACGGTGATCTGTCGGAGAGGGTGCTGGATGCAGAAATGAGCCTTCCCTACAGCTATTATGAAAAACACCACAGCGGCGAGATTGTCTCCAAAGTGTCCTATGATCTCACGAAAATGGGAGACATCTACGGTTCCAGACTACGGAGAGTGGTGATGCCCTTTTTACAGGTGGTGTCATACCTGATTCCTATGTTTCTCTTAAGCTGGCAGCTGACATTGTGCCTGCTGGCAGTTAACAGCGTGATGATGGCGATTGAGCTGTTATTGTTAAATCCCATGCACTGCGTCAGCAGAGAATTGTCAGGAGTAAATACTGCTATGACGAACCGGCTGTCGGACATGTTGCAGGGAATGGAGCAGGTGAGGATGTTTCCCGGCGGGCGGGGAACCGTGGCGCAGTTTCGGGAAGAGAATCACCATTATGAGAAAAAAAACGGTCGCAAGACATTGTATACCGCCTGCCTGGAGGGCAGCAGCAAGGGCTTTGAACTGTTGTGTTCCCTGGTATTTCTGATGTTGGGAATCTACTACGTGGACAAAGGCTACACCACCCTGGGAGCGCTGGCGGCGATCTATACCCTGTATGCTTCCTTCTCGTTCCAGTTCTTACAGATCGGAAAGTACATTCCGGAGCTGGTGGGATGTCTTGCCAATGCACAGAATATTTTCGATTTCCTCGATGAGGTGAAGGAGCCTGCCAACTGGTATCGGGAGAACGGCGACGAACGGGTAGCAGAGACAGCGCAGGCAGAGACGCCTGCCGGGCAGAAGACCACGACCGGGATACAGCATGCCAATGCTGTGGAAATCCGGTCTATCCGTTTTTCCTACACCGGGGAGGAAGACGTGCTCCGTCATTTTTCCCTGGAAGTAAAAAAGGGGGAATGCGTCGCCATCACCGGTGCTTCCGGCTGCGGCAAGACGACCCTCTCCAAGCTTCTGCTGGGACTGTATCCTTTAGGAGAAGGCGATATTCGTGTCAACGGAATGTCTATGCGGGAGAGTGACCTGGCAGACCTGCGCCGTCAGATCGCCTATGTCCCCCAGGAGCCGTACCTGTTCCAGGGCTCCATTGCGGAGAATATCCGTATGGGAAGACTGGATGCCACAGAGAAAGAGATCAGAGAAGCGGCAATGCAGGCGCATGCCCATGACTTTATCATGGAATTCCCGGAAGGGTATGATACCACGGTGGGCGAGCGGGGCAACAATCTCTCCGGCGGGCAGAGACAGCGGATTGCCATTGCCAGAGCAATCTTAAACGATACTTCCATCATCCTGCTGGATGAGGCAACCTCGGCACTGGATAACGAGTCCGAACAGGCAGTCAACGAAGCTCTGCGGAACCTCCAGGGACAGAAGACGATCCTCATGATCGCCCATAGACCATCCACCATCGAACTGGCGGACCGGGTGTGCACGATGGTGCGGGCTGAACTTTAAAATAAGTTTTCCCCCTTGACAGAAAAATAGAATGTGTTTATATTTATAACAGTGTTATATAACGCTGTTATAAATTTGGGAGGAAAAAGTGACAAAACCGATTGAAGGAGTTTCAGAGAAAATTCTGGCATGTGCAAAAGAAGAATTTCTGGAGAAGGGATATTCCGAAGCATCCCTGCGGACCATCTCGGCGAAGGCGGACACGACCACCGGATCCATCTATTCCAGATTCCGGGATAAGGAAGGACTGTTTGGTGCCATTGTGGAGCCTGCTGCAGAGGGTCTGACCCGGATATTTCTGAAGACACAGGAGGAATTTCATGCCAGGGAGGCAGAGGTTCAGCCGAAAGTGATGGAGACGTATGTGGTTTCCGGAATGGACGAAATGCTGGATTATGTCTACGATCACTTTGAGGATTTTCAGTTATTACTGGATGCCTCTTACGGTACCAGGTATCAGGACTTTGTGGAACATCTGGTGGATATTGAGACAGAGTACACCTACAAGTACATAGAGGCAACGGCGTCCCTGCAGGACGGCAGTGAAATTACGGAAGAGTTCATACATATCATGGCGAGAGCCATGTTCGACAGTATGTTCGAAGTCGTCAGACACCGCATGGACAGAGATACCGCCAGAAAATATCTGCATATGCTGGAGAAATATCATTATGGTGGCTGGGGTGCCATCATAAAGCTGGGGTAAGGGGAAGACTAAGACTTCGGAATACCCGGAAAATCTGAAATGAAAAGACTGCTTCTGAAAGCAGAGGCAGTCTTATAAAAACCGATGCGGTTAGTTACAACTAATTCAAAACAAGCAGTGTTATGACAAAAAGCAGAAAGGGAAAGAGGGAAAGATCACATGAAAAAAGAAAGCTCTATGCAGAAGCTGTTCGCTTATGCGGGCAACTACAAGTACCTGACCATTGCGTCATGGATTCTGTCCGCGGTCAGTGCACTGATTGCATTACTGCCGTTTTATGATATCTGGCGGATCATGCAGGAGGTTGTACTGGCAGCGCCGGATTACAGCAAGGCGCAGAATCTGTCGGGGCTTGGATGGAGTGCCGTGGGATTTGCACTGCTTTCCATGATCATTTATATCTGCGCACTGTTGTGTTCCCACATTGCAGCCTTCCACGTGCAGGCGAATATGCGGAGCACCCTGATGCGTCATATTCTGACGCTGCCCATGGGATTCATGGACAGTGAGGGCAGCGGTAAGATCCGCAAGATCGTCAACGAGTCCACCGCAGCCACCGAGACCTATCTGGCACACCAGATGCCGGATAAGGCAGGGGCAATGGCAACGCCTGGGGGACTGTTACTTTTGCTGGTAGTATTTGACTGGAAACTGGGATTGTTGAGTCTGGTGCCGGTGGTATTTGCATTTCTCATCATGGGTGCAATGACCGGACAGCGTATGAAAGATAAGATGGAAGAGTACCAGAATGCCCTGGAGGAGATGTCCAGTGAAGCCGTGGAATACGTCCGCGGCATTCCGGTAGTGAAGACCTTCGGACAGTCGGTATTTTCTTTCAAGCGTTTCCAGACCTCTATTAAAAAATATGAAAAATGGACCATCGCTTATACCAAAGAACTGATGTGGCCCATGGTAGGCTTTACCACACTGATCAATGCGATCTTTGCCGTTCTGATCGGTGCTGCTTACTGGTTTGGTGGAGCAAGCGGGGATCCTGAGGTGCTGATCAACCTTCTGTTTTACATCATTATCACTCCGGTATTGACCGTTACATTAGGCAAGATCATGTACGGCGGAGAGAACCGGATGATTGTGGAGGATGCCCTGAAAAGAACCGATGGTATCTTAGGCCGTAAACCTCTGACGGAAGCCGACAAAGAGCAGAACATCAAGGATTATTCCATTGCGTTACAAAATGTATCCTTCCGCTATGAAAATGCGGGAAGAGATGCCCTGCATCAGATCAATCTCGATATCAAAGAAGGAGAGCATGTGGCATTTGTCGGTCCCTCCGGCGGCGGTAAGACCACGCTGGCTAGCCTTATTGCCCGTTTCTATGATACCACAGAAGGTAAGGTATGCATCGGTGGCGTGGATGTGAAGGATATTCCTTCCGCACAGCTGATGAATATGGTGTCCTTCGTATTTCAGGACAGCAAACTGCTCAAGATGTCCATTTACGATAATGTCCGCATGGGCAAAAAGGATGCCACCAGAGAAGAAGTCATGGAAGCTCTGAAAAATGCCCAGTGTGAGGATATCATTGCGAAGCTGCCGGACGGTGTGGATACCGTCATCGGAAGCCAGGGCACTTATGTATCCGGAGGTGAGGCACAGCGCCTGTCCATTGCGAGAGCGATGTTAAAAAATGCACCGATCCTGATCCTGGATGAAGCTACCGCTTTTTCTGATCCTGATAACGAGGCGAAGGTACAGCAGGCGTTTACGAAGCTTTCCGCAGGTAAGACCGTGATCATGATCGCACACAGATTGTCCTCGGTTGTGGATGCCGACCGCATCTGTGTGTTGAAGGATGGCGGAATTGTGGAACAGGGAAACCATGAAATATTGCTGGAACAAAACGGACTGTATGCCCATATGTGGGAAGAGTACAATAAATCCGTCAGCTGGAAAGTAGGAAAGGGGGAGAAATAGAATGAGTAGCTTACAGGCAAAATTGCAGCATAAATACGCGCTTTCCGAAAAAGGTGCGAAGGATATGATAAAGGCATTTGTATCCGTAACATGTTCCGATCTGGTGTTGATGTTCCCGGTATGGATGCTGTATTTTCTGGTAAGAGATTATTTACAGGGCACCATGGCAGGTAGAGGTGTGTTTTACATTGTGGGCTGCGTACTCTGTCTTCTTCTGATCGCGCTGACAACGTTGGTGCAGTATCGTGCCACGTTCCTGGCAACTTATGTGGAGAGCGGCGTGCGCAGAATTGCTCTGGCAGAGCAGCTGCGTAAGATCCCGTTATCCTTCTTCGGAAAAAAAGATCTGTCCGATCTGACAAGTACCATTATGGCGGACTGTGCCACCATGGAGACTGCATCCTCCCATTTCATTCCGGAACTGGTTGGTTCCTGTATCTCCACCACACTGATCGCTGTGGGTACCTTTTTCATGAACTGGAGAATGGCAATCGCAGCACTGTGGGTACTGCCTGTGTCTTTCCTCATTGTGGGATGTTCCGGCAGGGTACAGAAGAGCTTAAGTAAGAAGCAGATGAAATTGAAAATGGACTGTGCGGACGGCATTCAGGAATGCCTGGAGACCGTACGCGACCTCCGGGCCAACAATGCACAGGCGGAATATTGGTACGGCAGTCTTTGTAGGCGGTGCCCAGATGATCTTAAAGCTTGGCATCGCTACCGTGGCATTGACCGGCGGTGTGTTGTTAGTAAAGGGAGAGATCGACATCCTGACCTTCTTCGTATTCCTCCTATTGGTATCCAGAATGTATGATCCCCTGCAGGTGGCACTGCAGAATCTGGCAGCTATTATCAGTACCGGTGTGCAGTGTGACCGTCTCGACGAGATCCTGTCCCATGAGATCCAGACCGGTGCCAGCACCATGGATCCTAAGGGGTATGACATTGTATTTTCTCATGTGGGATTCTCCTATGACAGTCAGGATACTGTACTTCGCGATGTCACTTTCACGGCGAAACAGGGCGAAGTGACAGCACTGATCGGCCCTTCCGGCGGCGGTAAGACCACCGTGTCCAGACTGGCTTCCCGGTTCTGGGATATCCATAAAGGTAAGATCACCGTGGGCGGCATGGACATCTCCACCATCGATCCGGAGACCTTGATGTCTTTGTACGCCATCGTGTTCCAGGATGTGACGCTGTTTAATAATACGGTGATGGAAAACATCCGTATCGGCAAGCAGGATGCTACGGACGAAGAAGTGCTGGCTGCTGCAAAACTGGCGCATTGCGATGAGTTCGCGGAGAAACTTCCGAACGGCTGGCAGACCATGATCGGTGAGAACGGTTCGGAACTGTCCGGCGGTGAGAGACAGCGGATCTCCATTGCCAGAGCCTTTTTAAAGGATGCTCCCATCATCCTCATGGATGAGGCAACCGCTTCTCTGGATGTAGATAACGAGACACTGATTCAGGAATCCCTTTCCAGGCTGATCCGCAACAAGACGGTTATGATCATTGCGCACCGCATGCGTACTGTGGCAGACGCAGACAAAATCGTTGTATTGAAGGATGGCGTGGTGGCAGAGCAGGGAACGCCTGCCGAACTGGAAGCAAAAGAGCCGGAATATCAGGAAAAAATTACAGCAATCATGATGAAAATTCCCCAGATTATTGACGCTTCCGTACCTATCGGCAAGGACGATACCCAGAACGTGGAAATTACCAGATTCGGTGAGCCCAAGGTTCCCGATTTTGAAGTACCTTATCATGCAGATATACTGGAAAGAATTAACGGTCTTGATAAAGAGAGCGCCGGCAGAACCAGCGGCAACGGTTTCTATTACCTGATGGGCGATGCTGCCAGAATTCATTCCGCAATGATCAGCTATGCAAGAGATTTCATGATTAACAAGGGATTTACCTATTGTATTCCTCCTTTCATGATTAGAAGCAGCGTGGTAAACGGCGTTATGAGCTTTGACGAAATGGAAGCCATGATGTACAAGATTGAAGGCGAAGACCTTTACCTGATTGGTACTTCCGAACATTCCATGATTGGTAAGTTCAAGGGTCAGATTGTAAACGAAGCAAGCCTTCCCATTACCATGACCTCTTATTCTCCCTGCTTCCGTAAGGAAGTCGGTTCCCACGGTATTGAGGAACGTGGCGTTTACCGTGTGCATCAGTTTGAAAAGCAGGAAATGGTTGTTCTTTGCAAACCCGAAGAGTCCATGGACTGGTACAACAAGATGTGGTCTTACACCGTAGAATTTTTCAGAAGCCTGGACATCCCTGTCCGTACACTGGAATGCTGCAGTGGTGACCTGGCTGACTTAAAGGTAAAATCCTGTGACGTCGAGGCATGGAGCCCCAGACAGAAGAAGTACTTCGAGGTTGGTTCCTGCTCTACCTTAGGTGATGCACAGGCAAGACGTCTCGGCATCCGTACAAAAGGCGAAAATGGTACTTACTTTGTGCATACATTAAATAATACAGTATTGGCTACTCCGAGAGGACTGATTGCATTCCTTGAGAATAATGTAAACGAAGACGGTACTGTAAATATTCCCGAAGCACTTCGTCCTTACATGGGTGGTGTTTCCAAGATTGGCTAATAGATTTATACAGAACGAAAAGAAAGAAGGTGAAATCCTTGCATAAATTTATGAGAGCCATCGGCTTCAGTAAAATCAGTAACAGAAAAGAATTGAAGGCTCTGCTTGCCAGTGTCGTGATGAATGCGGGCAAAAGAGCTTATACCATCAGCGACGAAGAGGTTCTTTTAGGAGAATTCAGCAAGGATTTCGCTGAAAATATGGGCATCGCCGTCTGCGGAGAATTTGACGAGTCGGACGATGAAAAATTTATTTACGAGTATTACTATCCGTATTTAAGAGGCAGAGGCATTACCACCACGGAGGATGTTTCCGTGGAAAGGCATGCTGCCAGGGAGTCCTATGCCGGCATCTGCGATGATGTGAAGGTAGGCGTTTCCCTTATTTTTTACCTGCAGAACATGATTCCCTATGTAAAAGCGCAGGCACAGGGAAAGCTTCCCATCAAGGGAACGACACTTACCCTGTCGGCTTTGTCCATACGGGGAAATATTATGTTTCCGATCAAAAAGGATGAGCAGCAGAAGCTGAAAATCAAAAAAGACTCCAATGTGCGCAACAACCTGATTGCAGCGGCAAGACGCGGTGATGAGGAAGCCATCGAAACACTGACACTGGAAGATATGGATATGTATACCACGATTTCCAAGAAAATCCAGAATGAAGATGTTTTCAGTCTGGTGGATACCTACTGTATGCCTTACGGTGTGGAGTGTGACCAGTATTCCATCCTGGGTGAAATCCAGGAGTGCAATCTGGTGACAAACAGCCTTACCGGTGAAGAAGTTTACCTGATGTCCGTTTACTGCAACGAGCTGACCTTTGATGTCTGCATCAACAAGCTGGACCTCTTTGGGGAGCCGGAAATCGGCCGCCGTTTTAAGGGTATCATCTGGCTTCAGGGTTTTATTAATTTTCCGGAATAGATTGACCGGACATTTTCTTTTATGGTATAATTCCATAGTGTAAAAATCTGTTTATCGAAACGGATTTTTATATATGTTTCCTTAGTTAAATGGATATAACAGCCCCCTCCTAAGGGGCAGTTGTGGGTTCGATTCCCGCAGGGAACGTTGATGTAGGCTACAAGCTGTACAAAAATAGATAAGTTGTCTCGTGTGAGCTGCTCACAAACAAGACGGCTTATCTATTTTTTGGTACCAGAAGGGAGTTCCTTTTGGCATGGTCGGGACTGCATAACGTGATAAAAGCAACTTCCTGATGCTAATAACGGTAATACAAAAAGGAACTGTTGAAATGGAGAATGGTTATGGAAATAAAAAAAGCCGAAATTAAAGACTTAGATGTTGTAGTTAAAATGAAAATGGAAATGTTTACAGAGGTAGGTTCAATTTCTTTTTTACAAGAAAATGCTGAAAAAACAACCCAAAACGGTTTATATCATAGAAAACGGCAAGTACACGGAACTGACTTATGAGGAATTCCGTCACCGTGAGCAAACCTGCCAGTTATATGCGAACAAGCTGTTCCTGCCTCTCTACGGCAGGCTTATGGAGGTATCCAAAGAGGATTATGCGAAATTCTACCGTGCAAAGCGCCGTCAGAAATATTTGGACGAACGCTCTGCAAACAACGGTGACTTCTCCTACGATATGCTGACCACCGATGATTTCAACGGTGAGGATATTCTTCCGGATAAGAGCGAACCTCTTGACGAACAGGTTGTGCAAAAAATAATGACGGACAAGCTAAAATCTGCTTTGCCCTTGCTTGCAGAAGATGAACAAAAACTTATCCGTGAAATTTTTTATGAGAATTTATCGGAACGAAGTCTTGCAGAAAAATACGATGTTTCACAGGTCGCAATACATAAGCGTAAGGTCAAAATTCTTGAAAAACTTAAAAAATTTATGAAAATTTAAAATTTTCAGGTTATCAGCCTCTTCACTTTTCGGCATGGAAAGTGAGGGGGCTTTTCGATTGCCTCTATGTTCTTTGAAAACAAAATAGCACAGCGCATTTTTTACATTCCTTCTGCTGTCGGCGAAACCGGCAAGCCACATGAGCGAACGCATTTTTATACCTTCAGGACTCAGACGATGCAGGCAATCTGCACGAAGGCGATAACAGGCAGAGGCAATAATGATACTTCCGTTCAGTCCTAAAGTCGAGCGTGATAAAACCGTCGCAACAAAGGAGAGCGGCTCGGAGAGATCCTCGGGGTGGTGAGATTCCAATGAGACCAAAAGCATGGTCGGAAAGTGCGTTCCCGTGTATTCGAGGGGTGGCGTGGTTCAAATATCGGATAACAAAACGATTGATACAAAATTACAAGCGGTCGTTTACCTTTTTCAGATAAGCGATCGCCTTTTTACTTATTAACGGAGGCAATAAAAATATGGAACAAATAAAACGAGGCGAAATCTACTACGCCAATTTATGTCCGATTGTAGGTTCGGAGCAAGGCGGTATCCGCCCTGTTGTTATCCTGCAAAATAATAAAGGAAATTTGCACAGCCGTACGACAATAGTTGCTGCAATTACCGGCGAGCTTGATAAACCGAATTTACCGACGCATGTCATATTTAAATCAGACTGCATGAAAAAAGAATCCATGGTTCTGCTTGAACAGATAAGAACAATCGACAAGTCTCGTCTTGGCAGATTTGTCGGTACAATGGATAGCAAAACAATAAAACGAGTTGATAAAGCGATTTTAATCAGCTTCGGTCTTGATTATCTGGAGGGTTTAAAGAAATGATTATTTCTGAAAAAGCAAAATCAAACAGTGCTTTTTATTACGAAGTTTGTATGCTAAAGATATTATCCGCTATGGGATATTTAAATGAAAAGGATTTAAACGGCATTATTAAAATAGCATCCGAAGATTACGGCGCATCTCTTATTCTTGACAAAACTTTATTATGTCTGAATTGATAAATCTGCAGAAAAAGCTGGATATATTCGAACTATCGTAGTATTGTATTGTTGCATCAAAAAAAGATGGCAACAGCAGGTAAATCCTGCGGAAAGGATAAGCAATGGAGAACACAGTTGTTACAATAGCACCAAGCATAATACCAAAATCTACACTGCGTGTTGCCGCTTACTGCCGTGTATCAAGTGATTCAAGCGATCAGCTTCATTCCTTTGCCGCACAGGTAAGGTACTATACTAAATTCATAAATGATAGCGAACAGATGGAGCTTGCCGATATATATGCTGACGAAGGTATAACAGGTACGAAAACATCCATGCGTGATGATTTTAATCGGCTGATTGCTGACTGCAAAAAAAGAAAAATTGACCGTGTGCTTACAAAATCGGTCAGCCGATTTGCAAGAAATACAGCCGATTCGATTATGTATGCACGGCTTCTGAAAGAATACGGCGTCAGTATTCTGTTTGAAAAAGAAAATATTGATACTGCATATATGTCGAGTGAATTGCTTCTTGCTCTGTCAGGTGCTCAAGCACAGGAAGAATCCATCTCTATATCCAAAAACATGAGGTGGAGCATTGAACATCGAATGAAGTCAGGTACATTCATTGCAGGCCATGCTGCTTACGGTTACAAGCTTGTTAACGGCGAATACACTATTGATGAAAACGAAGCTAAAATCGTAAAACTGATTTTTAAAAGTTTTTTATCTGGCATGGGTAAAAAAGCAATCGCAGATATGCTGAATGGAACGGATGCTCCTAAACGGAATGATAAAGTATTATGGAGAATTGCTACGATAGAATATATTCTGACAAACGAAAGATATATCGGTGATGCAGTTTTTCAGAAAACTTTTAAAACAGAAACCGTTCCATTTATTCAAAAGACCAATCGAGGAGAAAAAGCAAAATATTATGTAGAAAATACAAACCCGCCTATCATATCGAAAGAAGATTTCAAAGCTGTACAGCAGTTAATCAAAAACAGCAGCTTTGCAAAACAACGGAACAAAATAACAGTTTATCCTTTAACACAGAAGATGCACTGTAAATGCGGGGCGGCATACAAGCCTCTCACCGTAAACGACAAAAGATATTGGGAATGTTTTAAGCATAATTCAGACGGGAGCAAATGTGATTCCCGAAGAATACCTGAAAAAGATATTTACGAAGCATTTATCACAATGATAAATAAATTGAGAATGTGTCATGCGGATATTTTGCCTGTGGCCATCACACAAACCGAACGTCTGCAAATGAAAGCAGGCGGATCGGCTTCAAAAATTAAAGAAATCGATAAGCAGATCGCTGAACTGAACAATAGAAACCTTGTCCTTGCAAGGCTGAATACTAAAGATATTATACGTCCTGCAGAATATGCCGAGCAAAGCAGTGCGATAAACAACCGAGTTAATATATTAAGATCAGAAAGGCGTCAGCTCCTTAAAGAACAGGATGAAAATAATATATTATCAGGGCTTCGCAGGTTAAACGATTTATTATCCAACATAAAAAAGCCCTATACAGAGTTTAATACGGATATATTTAAAAACATAGTTGAAGAAATAACATTCCCTACCGATACAAATATATGCTTTAAACTGATAGGTAATTTGATAATTACAGAAACTATCCCTGACCGAAGGAGGTATAAAAGCCAATGAAAAACAGACGCTTTCCGTATGGATATGAAATGCAAAACGGCGTAATTGTAATCTCCGCAAAAGAAGCAGATACAGTTAAACGGATTTTCAGAGAATATCTAAACGGCGATAATCTTAAAATAATTGCCGAAAGACTGACAGAAAAGCAAGTGGAATTTCTGCCGAGTGAATACGGTTGGAATAAAAACCGTATCAAACGTATGATTGAGGACAAACGGTATATCGGAGATAATTCCTACCCTGCAATAGTTGATGAAGATGTTTTCAAAAGAGCAAACGCAGAAAAAAACAGCCGTCGAACCAATGCAGAACCTATCATAACAACAGAAAAGAAAATTCTTGTTCACAAGGTTCAATGTGCTAATTGTGAGAACAAACTTTTTCACAATACAAACAGCAAACTGAAAAACAGCGAATTGTGGTACTGTAAAAACAAGGATTGCAATTTCAGCGTGCATATGGCTATTGCCGAGCTCGAATATATGGTTACGAAAATACTGAATTTATTGATATCCAAACCAAGTCTTGCAGAATATAAAGAAACAGATATTCAGGCTGAACCGTCTCTTGAAATTATCAGAATGGAAAATGAAATTGAACGGCAGCTCGGATCGCTCGACTTTGATGAAGCTGAAATACAGAATATGATACTGCAATGTGCGGCTAAAAAATATGATGAATGTAAAAGTGTTCGACACATTACAGAAAGACTGAAAGCGGACTTCGAAAACAGAAGTCCGCTTTCAGCGTTTAATACAGACTTATTCGAACGAACGGTATCAGCCGTGATAATTGATAAAAATAAAAAAGTCAGTCTAAAACTGAAAAACGGTAAAATTATACGAAAGGAGTTGTTTTACGGTGATGCAAACACAGGCTGCGCCTAAATCAGTCAGAATCATACCACCGAAACCTGAATTTTCAGGCGAGAACAGAATTGATATACGTCCCAAGCGCGTTGCCGCCTACTGCCGAGTTTCGACAGATAAAGAACAGCAGGAACATAGCTTTGAGACACAAAAAGAAATGTATACGGAAATGATTATGATGAAGCCAAACTGGCAGATGGCAGGCATATACGCCGATGAGGGCATTACGGGAACTATTGCTAAAAAGCGCCCCGATTTTATGCGTATGATTGAGGACTGCCGAAAAGGCAAAATTGATTTAATCATTACAAAATCGGTATCAAGATTTTCACGAAACAACCTTGACTGTCTGCTCTATGTCAGAGAACTGAAAGAAATGGGGATTCCTATAATATTTGAAAAAGAAGGGATTAACACGCTTCAGGTGTCGAGCGAACTGCTGATTACCTTATTCAGCGGACTGTCTCAAGCCGAAAGTGAATCCATCAGTATGAATGTAAAAATCGGAAAACGGCAGAGCCTAAAAAACGGAAATGTGCCGTTCAGCTATAAATCATTCCTCGGTTATCGCAAAGGTGCAGACGGCAAGCCCGAAATTGATGAAGAACAAGCTGTTATAATCCGCAGAATATTTGCCGAATATCTTGCGGGAAAAAGCTTACTTGATATCGCTAAAGGACTAACGGCGGATGAAATTCCGACAGCAAGAGGCAAAACAAATTGGTCATCGGCAAGAGTGCAGTCTATACTGACGAACGAAAAATATAAGGGGGATGCCCTGCTCCAAAAAACATATATCGTTGATTGTATCAGCAAAAAATCGAAAAAGAACAACGGTGAACTGCCTATGTACTATGTAGAAAACAATCATCCTGCCATTATTGAAAGAGCTGTATTTGACAGAGTTCAAGAGGAAATCTCACGCAGAAACAGCAAGAAAAAAGTTAAGCAGGTCGGCACTAAAACAGAGCTTGGCAAATATTCAAGCAAATACGCACTGTCCGAAATATTATACTGCGGTAACTGCGGAACACCGTACCGCCGATGCACATGGTCTAAAAACGGAAAGAAAAAGATTGTGTGGCGGTGTATCAGCCGTCTTGATTACGGTACGAAATACTGCAAAGACTCACCGTCAATTGAAGAATCGGTACTGCACAATGCAATCTCAGAAGCAATCACACAAAAAGCACAAATGGAAAATGCCGATGCTGACCGTATTCGTAATCATATTAAATTGTACAAAAGCAGGCAGGATACAAGCAGTATTCTTGCCAAGCAAGAGCGTTTAAAAGCAATCCAAGAACATATAAATCAGCTAACCAATATGGACAGCGAAGCCGCACAAAACGGAGATTTTGACGCGCAATTTGAAAATCTGTACGCAGAGATGTACGCGATCAAGGATGAACTATATGAAATTGAAAAAAGCAAATTCAAAATCGAAACCACCGCCGATTCCATAGAAGAAATGACCGCGGTTATGAGAGGGCTTAAAAATCACCCTGTTGAATACAACGACATTGTTGTCAGGCAGCTAATAGAATGCATTAAAGTAATCTCTAAAG
>OHHT01000392.1_pt1 | contig 16459 bp, 18 predicted proteins | sample 1568061 | NCBI WGS metagenome assembly OHHT01 (sample SAMEA3879550, study PRJEB24766) | human gut metagenome | biome: human-associated habitat; feature: feces | place: USA | collected 1985/1987 | reverse complement strand
CGTGTACCCCAGGGCCTTGTAGCCGGAGAAGTCGCCGCCCGCCGCGAGGGTCTGGGCCTTTGCCATCGCCCGGTTGTACTCCGTCTCGTCCTTGTAGGTCTCCCGGTTGTAGGCGGTCTCGTCCTCGTAGCGCTTGTCCGCGATCTGGTCCCGGCCCACGGAATAGTTCCACTCGTTGTTGTAGCGCTCGTCGCCGATATTGTCCCGATGCACGCCGTAGTCGAAGCTCCGGTCCGTGTTGTACTGGGCCAGGAGGTCGGCGTACTTTGCGTAGTCGCCCTGCTCCAGGGCCACCAGCATTTCCAGGTTTGCCCTCTGGGTGTTGCCCTCGTCCTGGTACATGGAGTAGGCAAGCTGTTTCAGCTCCGGGATTTTATCGGCCAGCGCCCCCATGTAGTTGTCATAGGTCTGCTGCGCTGCGCTGCCCGCATAGCTGCTTGCAAGGCCGCCTGTGCGGGCGCTGACCTGCCCCAGGGTGTCCTGCATCGCCCGCTCGCCGCTGCGCGTGTAGCTCTCCTTGTACTGCTGATAGGTGGGGTCCTTCTCCGGGTCATAGCTGAACGCCTCCCGGTTAAGGATTTGGCGGGTTAGGTCGTCGATCTGGTTCTGGTAGCGGCTGGTGTAGGTGGGGGCCGCCTCGTAGGAGAAGCCGCCGCCTCCGTTTCCTCGTCCGCCGCCGCCCATCTCCAGGGGGATGTAGCGGCTGCCGTCGCTGTCGCCGGAATAGCCGTAGTTGCTGCGGATGCGCTCCACATAGTCGTGGGCGTCTGCCCAGGTCGTTTTGCCTGCCGCCGCTGCCGCCCGGACCTCCGCCGCGCTCCGCAGCTCGTCATTGGAAAAATGCTCCTGGTCATATACGCTGCCGCCGTAGCTGCCCCGGTCGCTGCCGCCGCCGCCCACCGTGTCGGCGCTGGGCGCGGCGGCCTTGCCGGTCTTGCTCCCGGTTTTGATGGCGCTGGTGGCATAGCCGTTCTCGTTATAGCTGATGTTGTAGCCGCCCTTGGAGACGGTCTTGCCCGCCAGGTCTTTGTTCCTGGACATATCGGGTTTTGCCATGTCGGATTACCTCCTCTTTCAGTTGGTTTTCTGCTCCAGCGCCGTCACGCGGGCTGCCAGCTTGTTGTACTCGCTGCCCAGTGTGCTCACGCTCTGCTGCACCCCGGAGAGGGTGGTTTGCAGGCTGGAGACCTTGCTGTTCAGCCCCTCCACACTGGTCTGTATAGCGGTCATGCTCTTTTGAAGCTGCCCCAGCATGAAGTCCAGATTTTCTTGCAGGTTTCTGGTGTAGTTGCACAGAGATTTTACGGTCCCGTTCACGTCGTTGCGGTCAAACGAAGGAGGGGAGCCGGGGAGGGTGGTTGCCATGACCTGTCACCCCCTTAATATTCGCTGCCCAGGGCGAACTCCCGGATGATGCTCTTGACCAGGCATCCGCCCTTGCCGGACAGCCGGATGCGGAAGTTGTCGCACCGCACCGGCAGGATGGGGACTTGCAGGGTCTTGGCCCGCTCGTTGTGGGTGGAGAACACCTGCCGGAAGGGCTTGCCGTCCGTGCTGATCTCCACCTTGAGCCAGGCCCCGGCATCCAGGTCCGCCCGCAGGTACAGCTTGGAATAGCACTTGCGCCCGTGGCTCGTCTCGTCCATCTGGCACAGCGTTGCGCTCCAGTTCACCAGGCCCTCCTCGGAGTAGTCCTGCCCGGTGGTCATCAGCTTGCCCGTGGCCCCGTCCAGGAAGTAGAGCGTCCCGTCCAGATAGGCCCAGTCCAGCGCGTGGGTCGCGTCCTCCCGCAGCCAGATGGCCCGCAGCGTATCAAAGACGTACAGCTCCCAGTCGCCCTTCTCCGTCCGCATGGAGATGTAGTAGCGCTCGCCGTCCGTGCCGCCCACCGCGTCGAAGAAGCGCCGGGTCCCGAAGTTCTCCGTCAGCAGCTCCGGGGTCCCGCCGGAGTAGGCGTACACGCCGTTGCGGCCCTTGTAGAACAGCGTCTCGTTGATGACGGCCAGGGACTTCTCGCTGCCCTTCTGGATGCCGGGCACCGTGTAGGTGTAGATTTCATACTGCGCCGGATAGCTGCCCAGGACCTTGTGCAGGCAATTCTCTTTCCAGAACAGCACCGTGCTGGAGTAGGCGATGCACCCGGTGAACTCGCCCTCCGTGCCCACGGCCACGGCGTAGCTGTCCGTGGACACGCCGTCGTAGACGTAGAAGTTGGTCGGGTCGCCCAGGGCGCTGGCGTAGATGGTCTTGCCCTCTGCGCCCCAGATGCGGTTATCGCACTCGCAGATGCACGTCAGGTCCGGCACCTTCCGCTCCAGCATCACCGTCCCGGCCTCCACGCCGGTCTTGGTGAAGATGTCCTTGGTGAAGGTCAGCTTCCGCGCCTCCAGGGAGCGGATGATGTGGCTGCCATTGTTCGCGGCGCAGGTCGTACAGCCGGAGATTTCGATTGCGTCTCCGGCCTTGAAAAGCTCGTCGAAGCCTGGGTATTTGTGCAGCGCCGCCGTGTGCAGCAGATAGGTGATCTGGTAGGTCCCGTCGCTCTGCTTTGCGCTGCTCTGTACCACCATGTACTCCTTGGAGCTGTCGCAGTCGTATTGAATGTAATCGCCCGCCTTGAGCTTGTCCGGGGTCCCTGCGGTCCCGCCGCTCATAGTCAGCGCTCCCGTGGTCTTGTTCACGCTGGCCCCGGTGTAGGCGGTGATGGATGTGTCGGCGGCCACGCTGCCCTTGGTCTCTGCGTTTTCCGCCGCCTGGTCGATGTAGCTCTGCTCCGGCACGGTCAGGGTGTTGGCCGTGAAGGTCACGTCGCCGGGGAAGCCGGGGTATTCCGCAGCCAGCATCCCAAACTTCTCCGCCTCCGTGTCGTAGTAGACCTTATCGGGGAAAATGACGATTTTGGTGTTGATGGTGGCAAACTGCTTTTCGCCCGCAGTCACATGGCCCACCACCTTGCCGTCATAGAGAAAGTCGGTCCCGTCCACCACGCACAGCTTCCCCCGTGCGTACAGCCCCGTGGGGCTGGTGTAGGTCCCGGCGGTCTTGCGCCCGTCCCGCTGACTGAGGCACGGGAAGCGGGCGGAGGAGAGGCCCCAGCTCTCTGCCAGTTCGCCGTCTCCGGCTCCCTGGCCGTAGTTCAGCCCGGCAAAGGCGATGATTTGCTTGCGGTTCTTGCCGGTCGCCGCCGTCATGTATGGCAGGTTCATCTCGCCCCTCCTCCTAAAATAGCCCCGTCAGACCCCCGCCGCCGATGGGCAGGTGCCTGCGGATACTGTTTCCGCCATTCGTCCAGCGCTGCGTTGTACGCCAGGGCGGAGTTGTTGTAGTTGTCGGCCTCCCGGTTGTAGAAGTCCACCTTGCTCATAAGGTACAGGTCGTACAGCCCGTCGTAGGGGGCCTCCACCAGCAAGGGCTTGTCCCCGTCCTCCGGGAACGCCTTGGGAAAGTCCGGCAGGTCGGTCCAGCCGCACGCCGGACACAGGTTGCTGTCCATCACCCGGTCATAGGTGATTTCCGTCCCGCCGCAGGTGGGACAGACGGCGACGGGTCCCTTGGCCCCGCGCCCGCTCGTAAGCTGGTGCCGCAGGATGGTCTCCCGGTAGAGCTGTCCGTCCAGCTCCAGCAGCCACGCCGCCTTGGTCTCGTCGTCGATGGCGTCCGGCCTCGCCCGGTTCACCCGTTCGATAACTTCATTGATGCTCGGCATACCGCCGCCTCCTCTCATAGAATTTGCCGGGCAGCGGCACGCCGCCGCCCGGCTTTCTGGGTGCTTCTCTTACACCGCGCGGACCCACAGGCCGTTGTTCTTCACATACAGCCCGCCGTCGTTGCCCGGCACGCTCTCAACCGTGTAGCATCCATCGCTGTCTTTGCTGTCAGATACAACGATAGAAGATTTAAGATTAAAAGCGGGACGCGGCGCGAAGTAGGCGTCGTACACGAGGTTGCGGTCCACGGTGCCGTCGGTGCCGATGCAGTACGCGCGGTAGTCATTCGAGCTCGGGGAGCGCAGGCCCCAGCGGACGGCGGTCGCCGTCTCGTCCAGATAGGCGATGCGCTTTGCGTTGTCGGAGAAATAGCTGAACGCCTTGCCCTCCGTCTGCCAGCCGCTCACGCCAGCCTCCGTGCAGGAGATGGCAAAGCCCTTGCGGTAGATCGTGTGCAGCGTCGCCACCTGGTTGCCCTCCGCCACCACAATGGGGACGGGGACCAGGCACTCCCGGATTTTCTCGTCCAGTTTCAGCGGCCAGATGCCGTCACAGAAGTTGTCCAGGGTGCAGCCGAAGTAACGGTTTTTGTAGTAGTTGCTGTCGGATGCGTTCCATGCGATCTCACTGAAAGCATCCTTGCGGATAAGGGTCACGCCCGTGCCGGTGCCGTAGTGGTCATTGTCCAGCTTGATGAACTTGGTGGGCTTGCTGTTTTCCGCCAGCTTCACCAGGCTGCCGTTTGCCAGATTGGAAAGTAACTGTCCCATATCGTTTTGTTCTCCTTTCGTCAGGTCCGGGCCGGGCAGCGGGGATGCCCGCCGCCCGCCTGGCCTCGTCTGCGCGGTCCAGAGCCATCAACAACCTGGACCGCATTTCTCTGCGGAGCTGCTTTGTGTCGCCATGTTTGGCGTGTGCCTCCCAGGCGGTAAAGCTCTCCATGATTTTCTCGCGCGATACCTCGCCCGCTGCGTACTGCTTCTCCCACAGCCGGATGCGTCGTTTCATCCGCTTGATGGAGGAGTAGCGCAGCTTGCTGACCACCTGGCCCGTCCGGGTCAGATAGGTGTGGAAGCCGCAGAAGTCGATGCCGTTTTGCAAGGGGAAGATGTTGGTCTTGTCGTTCAGCTCCAGGCCCAGCTTGGCAAATTCAAGCCTTGCAAGGCGTAGAGCCTCAACCGCTGTCGCCTTATCCGGGCAGATCACATACCAGTCGTCCATATACATCCCTGCCAGCGGCAGGTGCAGCTTCTCGCCCACATAGTGCATGAAGGAGCTGACGTAGAACACCGCGTAGATGTGGCTCCCAGGGCCAGGCCCTCGTCCACGGCGTCGATGTATCGCCACATCAGCGCCCGGATGTCCGGGTCGGGAAACCGGGGTTCCAGCGCGGCCTTGAGCCGCTGGTGGTCGATGCTCTGGAAGAAGTGGCGGATGTCGCCCTTGATGACCCAGCCCTCGGCGTAGTCCCATTCCTCCATGGGCCGGTGGGGCAGACCGGCGGCCTTGCGTGCCACCTCGTCCGCGCCCTTCCGCCGCAGGAAATAGGTCCTCATGTGCCGTTTCAGCATCTCCAGCCCGTAGTGGGTCCCCTTGCCGTACTGGGCCGCGTAGGTGTTCAGCGTGAAGCTCCGGGCCAGCTCGTCGTAGACGATGTAATCCGTGAGCGCGTGCTGCACCACCTTGTCCCGGAACGTCGGGGCCTGGATAAGCCGCTTCTTGGGTTCGTAGATATAGAACGCGTCCAGCGGGTCCGGCTGGTGCGTCCCTTGCAAAAGCGATTTTGAGAGTATCAGCAGCTCCTCGATTGCGCTGTACTCAAAGGGTGCCGTACTCTTTTTGCCCCTCTTGCACCGTCTGGCCCGGTGGTAGGCCGTCCATAGGGTGCCAAAGGAGCATAGTTCCTGATAGGTCATATCACACATCCTTGCTTGGTTTTCGGATGGTGGAGCGCAGGTCCGGCATCGCTGATAGCGGCCAGTATCTCCCTCCGCCGGAGGTGTCCGGGGCTTTCCCCGGTAGCGAGCCTGGCAGCGTCGGTGCCATGTGTTTATCCCCCGTGTTCATGCCCACGGACGACGGGATATAGCCTCCTTTGATGATGGGCCTCTGCTTTCGCCGCAAGGGCTACTTGTACACGGTAATTCCATCAGAGCGGGACGCGGCGCGAAGTTGGCGTTGTACACGTTGTTGTTGTTCACGGTGCCGTCGGTGTTGATGTAGTACGCGTTGTTGTCATTCGAGTTCGGGGAGCGCAGGCCCCAGTTGACGGCGCGAACAGGCTATACCCCAATGAAAGGCAGCTATCGCCGCCGAACATCCTCTCTTGCCTGGGCAGCGCGGCTCCGGTCCTTCTCGTACCAGGCGGCGCACATATAGCGCACCGTCATCACCGCCTTGCTCCAGGTCGCGGCCTTTTGGCCGCTCACGCCGGGGTATTGCTTGCTTTCTGCCATCCGCAGTATCTTCCGCTCCAGCTTCTTGCACGCGCAAAGGGCCTCCCGCTGCATCGCCAGCCGCTCCGCCGGTCTCTCCCGCAGGTCAATGAGGTTTGCGCCCTCAATGCACGAGCAGATGGCCTCTGCACCGTTCATCAGGGCCGTTCCGGTGGTGTAGCGGTATTTCTTGGGGATGACCTTCTCATTGGCGCAGGCGTCTGCCGTGTAAAGCCACATATCAGCCGCCTTGTTGCCCAGCTTGAAGTCATCGGTCTGTCTGTCAGCCATCGGGGCACCCTCGCTTTCGTGCTGCATCCAGCAGCTCGTCGCAGCCCTCTGCCTCCAGCACCAGGTCCGGTCCCAGCCGGATGGTCACGGTCTCGCCGGTGGGGGAGCGCCCGGTCAGCACCAGGCTGTCCTCCCGGCACATCCGGCAGGGCTGCTCCAGCTCCGCCAGGAGGTTGGAGATCAGGCAGGAAGCCTCCGCCCAGTCCTTACACGCTGCCCGCCGCATCCATGGCCTCCACGGGAACTTTGTCAACCACGGTCTTGTCCGCGCTGGGAGCTTCGTCAACCACGGCCTTGTCCGCGCTGTTGGCCTCCAGGGTCATCTTGAGGGTGGTAAGCTGTTCGTTGAGGCGTGCAAGGGCGCTCTGGGCGCTTTCCTTCTCGCTCTGCTCGTGGGACAGCTTTGCCTCCAGCTCCGCCACCTGAGCCGTCAGGGCGGCCACGTCGCTGTCCTCGCTGGTGCGGGTCAGTTTCAGCCCGTGGGAGACCACGCGGAAGGGGCCGGTGTAAGTCGCCGTGGTGCTGCCGTCCTCGGCCAGTACCTCAATTGGACCGGCACAGAACGCGGCCAGGGCCTCGTCGCTGATGCCGCCGGGCAGCTCTGCCACCACGGCCTGGCGGGGGACCCCGCCGATGTTCTCCGTCACCACCGTGAAGCCCTTGTCGCTGACGGTGTGATTGCCTGCTTTAATCATGTTCGTGTCCTCCTCTTATCCGATGTTGATGTAAACGTCGCCGTTGGCCCCCAGGCTGGAGGCGGGAGCGCCGCTGCCGAAGTAGATGTTGCGGAAGCCCTTGGTGCTGCCGCTGGTGGGCGACACGCCGGACACGCCGCCGGTGAACGCTCCGCCCGTTTTGGGCATTTTCTGGTCTGCATAGGCAAAAATGTCCTGGGCCTTGCCCTTGGGGTCATAGACCGCCTTGGTCATGTCGCCGGGGTTTACAGCGTCCGCGCCCTTGGGGATGCCGAAGTCGAAGATGGGGGCAGCGTCCGGGCTTCCGGCCCGCCGCTTCACCGTGGCCGCACTTCCGGCGGCCAGCGTGGTGGTCGTCCCCACCTGGATGTTAGGGGTAGAGCCGTCGGCACCGGCGGGTCCCTGTGCGCCGGTCGCGCCCTTCGGGCCTTGAGCGCCGGTCGCACCCTGCGGGCCTCTTGCGCCCTGCACGCCCTGGGGTCCCTGCGGACCCACAACCTTACCCAGATCAATGGTAGGCATAGATGGTTCCTCCTTCCGTCAGATGTTTAGGCATAGATGCCCTGCATCGTTGATGTAATAGTCCGGGGCCTCGTTGCCGGTGTAGGTACACAGCAGATGCCCCTCGTCGGTCACGCTGAAATTGACCATGCCAGCCGTCTGCACGGCCACGCCGTCGATGCCGCGCGGCCCTTGCGGCCCCTGCACACCCTGGGGTCCTTCCGGTCCCGTGGGTCCAACCGGGCCAGCAGCGCCTTGAACGCCCTGGGGTCCCTGGATGCCTTGGATGCCCTGGACGCCGCGCTCGCCGGTCAGTCCGCGCTCGCCCTGGATGCCCTGCTTGCCGGTCTTGCCCTGGGGTCCCTCTGCGCCCTGTTCTCCCTGGTCGCCCTTGGAGGCGATAAGCAGCCAGTGGGCACCCTCCACGCCTCCGGCCACGTCCAGCTCCGGGGCCACGCCCTTGCACGCTGCCTTGCAGATGTAGGAGCTGCCCAGCCTGCTCACCTTCTGGAGGGGCAGATAGGTCTTTGCGCTGTCATAGGTTTCCCACACCTTCACGGCCTCCTCGGCCTGCTCCAGCGCCTCGATGGCGTTTCCCACCAGGGTGCTCACCTGGGGTACAATGCCGTCAATCTGGGTCTGGAGCTGCTGCGCCTGGGTGGGCGTCGGCTCTTTCGGCGTGTTGTAGGCGTCGTTCGGCTTCACCAGCAGATGGTCCGTCACCGTGATGGCAACGGCGGTGGGGTTGCTCTCCCGGAAGCCCTCAATGGTAAAGCTGCACCAGCCCTCCAGGGCCAGCGGCTCCGCCGGAATGGCCGTGTCGAAGGTCAGCGGGTCCTTCTTTGCCACCAGGTCCTCCACGCTGTTGTACAGCAGCACCGCCACGGGGTTTTCGCCCAGGGCGTTGCGCCAGATGATGCGCTTGGAGAACGCCTCCCAGTCATCGCTCATAACGATGTGCAGGCCGGTCACATTGGCCTCGCCCTGCACGCCCGCGTTCTTGCTGTCCTTGCGGACAAATTCGCCGGTCACGGTCACATTGATGGTCCTATCCATAGGGGGTCTACCTCCTTTCTGTATGATAAAAGGCGCGGCGGGGCGGAAGGGTCGGTCCCTTCATACCTCGCCGCGCCGTGTCGCAGCCGCTTTTAGGGTCTCGCGGTGTGCCTGTTCAGTTAGATGTTGCGGGCCTTGGCCTCGGCAGCGTAGGCGCTGCTCTCGCGCTCAATGAGGTTTGCGGTGGCGTTGTCCTGGGCCATGCTCTGCTCCAGGACCTCCGCCACATAGGCGGGCACCTGCACGGTCTCGCCGCGCTTGATCTGGAAGCTGCGGCCATTGACGGCCACAAAAACGTCATCCTTGTACTTGTCGTTGTCCTTGAACAGACGGATGGGCACAAGGTCGTTCGGCTTGGGCGCGGCGGGGGCGGTCTCTTTTGCCGCCTCCAGGGTCTCCTTGGCTTTGGCCTGGGCCTCTGCCACAATGGCAGCAGCTTCCGCCTTGGCCTTGGCGATGATGTCCTCCGCCTCGGCGGCGGGGGTAGTCTGCGTGGTGACCTGCTGCTCATTGGCAGCAGCTTCTTTCTTGGCAGCCATAGTGTAAATACCTCCTGTTGGTCAGAATGTGGGGCCGCCCGCCGTAAAGCAGGCGGCCCCGGTGATTAGCTGTTGAAGGTGGAGCAGGTCTCGATACGGACCATGTACGCCTCCACCAGGCGCTCGGCCACCTTGGTGGCTTTCCAGCCTGCGGTGGCGCGCTGGTCCAGGGGGTCGGCAGTACCGGCAGAGCCGAGCTGCTTCACGATGTGCTGGAGACCGCCGCCGGTGATCTCGGTCACGCCGTAGGCGTCCGCACCCAGAATGAGGGTGGAGTACACGTCACGGGCGGATGCCTTGGGGGTGACGGTGCCGCTGGAGGTGGTGCCGGTCTCGTAGTCCTTGCCCGCGTGGGTAAAGACCTTGGCCTCGCTGGTCTCCACGAAGCGGACGCCCTCGATGCGTCCGATCTCGCCCTCGTAGATGCCGTCGGGGTCGGAGTAGGTCTTGACGTTCACCCACTTGGGGTCACTCATAAGGTCGTAGGAGCAATCCGGGTGGATGATGCCCGCGTAGTAGCCGTTGATCTTGGGCGCGTTCATCACCTTGAGGTAACGGACAGCGCGGCGCACGGCGTCCACGGTCAGGTAGTGGTTCTGGCTGTCGGTGGTGCTGCCGCCGCACAGGTTGTCGCGGCTGTCCACCTGGCCCTCGGCGTACTGCACGTTGGTGCCGCCGTTCAGCACCTCGCGGGTGATGGTGTCCAGGGTGCGGCCCGCCTGGCTGCCCAGCAGCTTGGTGGCCTGCACCAGGTTGTTGTCGATGGCGGAAAGCAGCAGCATATCGGACAGCTCGATGAAGCCGCCGTACTGCGCCACAGTCGCGGTGATGACACCCATGTTGAGCTTCTGACCTTCGGGGGTCACACCTTCGGTCAGGGCCGTGGTGGCCTTGGGCAGGGGGTCATACTTGCGGAACTCGATGGTCTTACCGCCATTCTTTGGGATGGGGTGCTTCTGTCCGAACTGGTCATGGACCAGCAGCGGCTCCGCCATATCAATGAGATAGTCGGAGTAGAAGGTTTTCATCTCGCCGGAAAGGTTGTTCCCGGTGGTTGCGCTGGTCGTCTTGTTGATGACTGCATCAAACAGGTTCAGCGCGACAGGCAGCAGAATGAATTTGCGGATGGTGTTCATGTTAAAATCTCCCTTCTGGGGAGAGGCTTAAAACTCGATGTGCTCTCCCCGTGCAGCTCTGCGGATGATCTCCGCGCGGTCCCTCTTGGACAGCTTGGAAACATCATCCTTCACGATAAATGCACCCTGGGAGGTCGTGCCGTTTTCCTGGGGCCTTGCGCCCTTGGCGCGGATGCCGTCCACCACCTGCTTCTCCGTGGCCTTGGCCTGCATAGCGGCCACGCCCGCCTTGATCTGGTCCATGTGGACCACTTCATAAGCGTGCTGGACGGGAACGCCCGCCCGGAGCATGGAGAGGAACTGGGGATTTTTGACCTCCGCGTTGAGGTCGAAGCTGGGGTACAGCCCCTTGACCTGTTCGGCCTCGCCGTACCACTGCTGGAGCTGCTGCTGCGCCCGCTGGTCGTTCTGCCGCTGGCGCTGCTGGCGCAAAAGCGCCTCGTTCTCCCGCTGGAGCTTCTGGAACTGCTTGTACTGCTCAACGGACATCCCCGCCTCCTCGGCGGCCTCGGACCAGTATGCGTCATCATTTTCGATGGCCTGGGACAGCTTGCCCATGTCGCCGTCGCCGATCTGGTAGCGCTGCATCAGCATATCAATGACAGGCTGATACTGGCCCACCTGCTGCTCCAGGTTTCTGGTCTCCCGGAAGCGCCGGTCGATGATGCGCTGGGTCTCCTCGGTGTAGATGTCCTTGTACTCACCGTTCACAAGGTCCTGGAAAGCCCTGCGTTTGGCCTCCAGAGTATTGGACGTGGTGCTCGCGTCCGGTTTGTTGTCGCTCCCGGCGTCGGAGGACCGCTGCTGTCCCTCCGGGTCTCCGCCCTCGCCAGCCTCCGCCGGTTTGGCCTGCTTCCCGAAGATGACGTTCTGGTATTCGCCCGATTTTCCCCGCCGGGTGGATGCGGGGGATGCCTGGGTCTCGCCCTGTGTGCCGGGTGCTCCGTCGCCAGAGGCCGCCGCCCCTGCGCCTGCTCCGCCTGCGGCACCGCCGCCGTCGAACAGGTTCAGCCGGATGTCCAGCAAATGCTTGAAGTTCATAGGATTGCCTCCTTTTTCATCGCGGGTGTATCGCCCCCGTGCATCGGTCCCTGACTTCACCAGGGCAGCGGCCCGGTCCCCACCGTGACCGCCGCCCCGCATGGTGTGAAGCAGGAGGACAGTATAAGCGTATCAAATGCTTTTCCGCTTTTCGCCCCGAACTCGGAAAAAATTTTTATTTTTCTTCCCGGCACTCCACCTGGACCTGCTCCGGGTGGGCCTGGGCCACCTGGGCAAGGCCGATGGCGGCCATCTCAAAGGCCGCCGCCGTGCCGTCGTCCCCGTTGAAGTCGAGCTGCACATCGCCGCTCTCCATCCGCCAGGTGTAGACCTCCACATAGCGTTCCCGCATGGCGTTGGTCACATATCCGGCCAGGGCGTAAAGGATGCCGGACACCGCCGCGCACGCCTCCACGCTGCCGGTGGCGTGGCCCTGGGCAGAGAGGATGCAGCGCTGGCCGTCCCGTTCGGCATAAACCTGGGTCATAACACGTCGCCTCCCGTCATTCGTTGCCCATGCTGGGGGTGCTGCGCTTTGCCAGCCGCTCTCCGTAGCCGGTCATGGGATGCTGGGCCTCCATGATGCCGCTTGCAAGGCTGTCCTTCTCGCTGGAGGGCGCGGGACCTGCCGCCTGGCCTCGCTGGCCGCCGCCGGTAGGCTGCGCCGCTCCGATGCCCATGTCCTTGCCCGTGAGGGTCTGGATGATAAGGGCCATCTGGTCGAGCTGCTGGGACATCTGCTGGCAGATATTGAGAAGGGTCTGGCCGTTCTGCACCTGCTCCTTCACCTTGTCGATGCCCTCAAACTCCATCATTTCCAGAGCGCCCAGCGCCTCCTGCGCCCGCTCCGGGTTGAAGAAGCCCAGGCCGTACAGCTCCTTGGCCCGCTCGTTCTGTTCCATGCGGGAGAATGGGTTTTTCTTCTGGGCCTTGATTTTCAGGTCGAAGATGGGCTTGCGGTAGAGGGGGAGGCCGTCGGAGGTCTGGCCCACTTCCTGCTCCTTGATGCCCGCGTTGTTCATGTCGATGAACTGGTAGCTGCCAGGCGTCTGGCCCGTGATGCGGAACGAGCGGGTCTCGTCGTAGAACTGCCGGATAAGCTCAATGCACATCGAATTGATTTTGACGTGGGTGCGGTAGCTGGCGGAGATCATGTCCCGGCTGGCCTTGTTGCCCGCCTCCTGGAGGGCGGCGATGGCAGCGGCGGCGGTGACGCCGGACCCGGCGCTGCCGCTGTTCACGTCGCGGTTGGCCGCCGTGTCCTTCATCTCCTCGATTTTCATTTGCGCCACGGTCACATAGATGTCGTCCAGCGGGTTGGTGACAATCTCCTTGATGCGCCTGTCGTCAAGCTCACCCTGGACGTGGACCAGGGGCTTGCTCCAGTCCAGGAACTCCTCCTCGTTGATGCCCGTGCTGTCGCTGACGAAGAAACGCTTCTTGGTGGTCATCATGCTGTTTTCCAGGATGTTGGAGGACAGCTTGTCGATGTAGAGCTGCGGGTCCTTGCAGATGGCGACGTAGCCGAAGCCCACCGGCGTGCCTTTTTCCGGGAACATCACATCCAGCACGACGGGGTAGAGGCCGTGGTCGTACCAGCCCGTGTCCCGGTAGGCCGGGTCGTTCTCGCTGGCGAACAGCAGGGTCTCGCCCACGAACTTGGCGTAGTGCAGCAGCGTCTTGCCGCTGGCAGAGGTCGTCTTGTAGTACCAGTCCACCACCACGCTCTTGTTGCTGGTGTCGATGGTGTCATCGTAGATATACTGCTTCACATCCACGGCCCCGCCGCTCAAATGGCCCTTGTGCTCCGGGTACTGCTGCTCCAGCAGGTCCTCGTCCACCAGGTCCACGATGAACAGGTTGCGGGACTTCTGGATGTCGGTCACGCCCGGCTCCCAAAACAGCTTGAGCAGGTCGATCTCCCGGATGTCCACGTCACCCAGGCCGTTATCCTTGGCGCTGTTCCAGAACACGCCGTAGGCTGCCGTGCCGTGTTTCAGCTTCTCCCACCAGTTGTCAGAGTAGGTCTGCTCGTAGTCGTTGTACTCCAGGATGACCGGCAGCACGGAGGACAGCACCTTGGCGCTCTCCTCGTCGCTGCGCTCGCGGGGAAGGACCACCGGCTCCGGGTAGTTGTCCATAGCGTCCGCGTGCTTATTGAGAATAGCGTTGAACAGCCAGGCAGAGGACGGCTCCGGCCCTCTGTACTCCGGGTTGTCCGTGCGCTGCTTGCCCTTGCGGATGGCCTCCCAATGGCGCAGCTCCCACCATAGCTCATCCTGGACCACGCGCTCCTCCAGGCTGGCCTTGCCTTTCTTGTAGTCGCTCAAGATGCTGATTGCCTCCGCAATCTCCGCTCTGCCGATGCGCCGCTGCCCGGCGGGGGCCGTCAGCAGCATGGCCTCCATCTCCGGGTCCACGCTCTCGTCCTTCTGCACGCCGGGGACGCCCCAGCCCATCGGGGGCTTGCCCAGGGTCGCGTCCTGCTCGTTCTTCCGTCCGAAAAGTGCCATAAATCAATACCTCCTGTAAAAATCGTAACGGTCATACTGCTGGTCCTGTCCCAGGTCCAGCGGGTCATATACCACCAGGGCGGGGGGCTTGTTCCGCCTGGGTGCTATCGGATTTTTCATGCAGACGTAGCGCAGCTCGTCGTAGATGTGGTCCTCGCCCTCGGTGTTGATGTCCTCCACGTTCTTCTCGTCGTAGACCAGGTTGGGGACCGTGCGGATGAAGTGCTTGCAGGTGTTGAACACATACAGCATGGGGATGCCCTCCTCGTCAAAGGCGAGGCGGTGATGCACCTGCATCTTGCCGTCGATGCGGGCGTGGTCGCCGCGCTCGAAGTACACCCGCTGCCGCTCCATCAGAGCGCCGATGCTCTCCGTGCCGTCGCTGCCCCAGATGGCCGGGTCTCCCACGCGGTTGATGCGCCGGTCCTTGAGGTTGGGGTCCTCGGCCTCGATGCGCCGTATCTCCCGCGCCACCTCGGACGGTTCCATCTTCACGCCGGTGTTGGGTGTGCCGGTGCAGCCGTAATACTCCCGGATGCGGTAGAGCCGCCGGTCCCGGTCCACGGCGTACCAGCCCACGGAGAAGGGCCTGGAGTAGCCCCAGTCCAGGCCGCACCAGATGGCCCAGTCCTGCGGGACCTTGAAGGGGGAGATGACGTGGGTGTTGATGCGGTCCGTGTAGTGGTCGCCGTCGTTGCGCCACTCCGTGAATACCTGGCCCGCGAAGGTGTCCCAATCGCCGTACAGCAGCGCCTTGCGCTCCTGCTCCGGCATGGAGGCCAGGCTGGTGAGGTAGTCCGGGTTGTTGGCAAGCAGTATCTTGTTGTCGAACACGGAGGACGGCACGAAGATGCGGGACTTCCAGCGCGTCTCCTCGTGGCCGTCAGGGAAGCGGACCTTGAACTGCTCCCAGATCGTTTGCATGGGCTGGGCCGCCGTGATGAAGCGCTCCTTCACCCAGCCGTGGCCCACGCCGCCGGGGTTTGCCTGCGCCCGGATGTAGCAGCGGGTCCCCGGCCCGTTGGGGCGGTTTCGGGAGAACAGGTAGCTGTACTCCTCCCAGAGAAATTGCGTCAGCTCGTCAAAGTCGATGAAGTCATAGCGCTTGCCCTGGTAGTTGGTCCGGTCCTTGGTGTACTGCATAGAGCCGAAGAAAATCTTGGCCCCGGAGGGGAAGGTCCAGACGTGCTTGCTCTCGTTAAACCTGGCCTTTTTGTAGGCCCGTCTGTAAATCTCCGTGCTGCGGTCCATCAGCTCCGTGAGCTGCGGGAAGGTCTTGCGGAGGATAAGCCCACGGTAATGCGGTATCTCCACCTGGCGCAGGGCCTCGGCCAGGGCGCAGTCCGATTTACCGCCGCCCGCTGCACCGCCGTACAGCGCCTCGTCCTCAAAGCGGGCCATAAGGGCCGCCTGGCGCGGCTGCGGGGTCCAGATGACATTAGCCATCGTTTGCGCCTCCCTCCGTCGGTGGGCCTGGGTTGTCCATCACGGGGGAGAGGAGCACCACGCCGCTGCCCTCGTCCTCGTCGCCGTCCTGGGCCTCCGGCTTGTACTTCCACGTCTCCGGCTTCCGGTTGGTCAGCCAGAACATTTGCGCCGCTGTATTGGCAGCTACATGGACTTCATCGCGGGCCTCCACAAGGGTCTCGACCTCGCGGATGCGCTTGCCCGTTTCCGGGTCATATTCTACGGTCTTGAGCTTGTAGTGCTTCACGATCTGGGCATTGTAGCCCAGGCAGCTCTTGAACAGGGCGTTTTCCACCTGCTCGTCCGGCACTTCACACGCCTGCGCGAAAGCAGCCGAAAGTGCCGCGTAACGCTCGTCCCCCTCCTGGCCCTCGTCCAGGTATTTGCGGAAGGTAGAGTAGGCGATATGGAGGTTGGCAGCAATCTCCTTTGCCGTGGCCCCGTCTTTGGCCCATTTGATGATCTTGTCCAGGTTGGGGAGGACATGGGTCTCGTATTTACTTTTTGCCATTCGCTCCCGCCTGCCTTTCTGAAAAATTGGCTTCTCTTTCATCGTAGCAAAGGCAGCTTCTTTTTTCGCCCCGAAGGGAGGATGTTTTTTCATTCTGGTGTTCACGCGTGTGGGACCCTCTCACCCTCACCATCCCCCCATACCCCCCTTCCTCTCCCTCTCTCCCTGGAGCGGGGGAGACCATTTTCGTGGCCTCACGAAAAAGATAAGAGACCCCAGGCCATAGGCCCAGGGTCTCTCTGGTATGCTTATGCTTTGCTTTTGCTGTGCTTTTCTATCGTGTAGGTGGCCCCGTAGCGCCGCCGCCCACAATGGGAGCAGGTCACTTTGTGATCTACGCCGCCGCCCACGCGTTTGAGGTCGTAGCCCTCCTGGAGCATCGCGGCGCACCTGCCGCAAAGGTCCTTCGGTTCGGTCATCAGTCGCTCACCCCCTTGAAGCTCTCCCGGACGTGGCCTCCGTTTCCCTCGCGCAGAGGGCACCAGCGCGGTGAGGTTTTGATGACAGGCGTTTTGCCGCCCGGCTTTGTGAAGCCGATAAAGGCTTCAAGCCTGGGGCTTTTGGGGC
>OHHT01000391.1_pt1 | contig 16553 bp, 8 predicted proteins | sample 1568061 | NCBI WGS metagenome assembly OHHT01 (sample SAMEA3879550, study PRJEB24766) | human gut metagenome | biome: human-associated habitat; feature: feces | place: USA | collected 1985/1987 | reverse complement strand
TACAGGCCGTAACCTCTGGACAATCACCAACTTCTCAGGCTACGATCCCGAACCTCAGAGCAATATGATCAAATTCCAGTACCCGAACACCCGTCAGTACGAGTTCGGTATTGAGGTTAGCTTCTAATCTTATTGTTTAACCTCTGAAAAAGAAAAAATGAAAATGAAAAAAATATATTTAGGACTCGTAATGTCGGCAGCGATGCTCACCACATCGTGCGACATGGACACCACCAACTACGGTGTGATCGACCAGGGCAACTACATTCAGACAATGGCTGACTGTGAGAGCTTCATCAACGGTATCTACGCCCATATGCGTGGCAAATGCGGCGGTGACTATGTGTTCTGGCCCGATGTGCAGATGGATCAGTTTATCGGTCTGTCGGACAACGGCAACCGCGGCGGCCTTCTGTCGCTCGGACAACTCCGTGCCGGCGACACCGACCTTGCTAACATTTACTATAATCTCTATATCGAGATCAACGATGCCAACTATTTCGAACCGCGCGTTGACGCCCTGATAGAGAGCGACAACTTCACGGCCGACGAAAAAGCGACATTGAAATTCTACAAAGGCACAGCCAAATTCTCTCGCGCATTTGCCTACGTGTATCTGTTTGACAAATTCGTGAACTACAAGGAAGCCGATCTCGACGCCGCAGGCAAGGGCCTTCAGATCGAGACAAAATTCCAGCCTTCGGGCAACCGTGGCTCATACGTAGGGCGCAGCACTATCCGCGAGACCGTTAAGTACATCAATGATCAGCTGACCGAAGCCTACGATCTTGTACGCGAATACGAACTCAATGTATCGACCCAGTATTGCGCTCCCAACGCAGCACGCATCAGCTCCTACACTATCGCAGCCCTTCAGGCGCGTTTCGCCCTGATGACTCAGGACTATGCTACCGCAGCTGCAAAAGCCGAACTGGTAATCAACTCCGGCAATTACGAGCTGGCCGATGCAGCAAGCTATGCCGACATGTGGCTTAACGATGAAGGCCCAGAACTCTTGTTCGTTCCTTATGCAGCTCCGGGCACCGGCGGTCAGGCCATCGGCGCAAACTACTACCGCGACAACCAGAAAAACGCTTCGGACTACATTCCTGTTGCCGACGCCATACTGGCTTACGGCGAAGGCGATGTCCGTTTCGACGCATTCTTCGAACTTTACCAGCCGCTTCAAGTAGCCGGCGAAGACTACTATGCATATGCGTTCAACAAATTCCCGGGCAACCCGGCACTGAACACCGGTTCGACCAACGCCATGCTCAACAAGGGCAAGCCATTCCGTCTGTCGGAGCTTTATCTGATAGCCGCCGAGGCTTACGCAATGCCCGGCTCGCAGAAGAACGAGGCCAAAGCCAACGAATATCTGAACGGTCTTCGCTCCGCACGTATTGAAGGCTACACCGAGCAGGATTACACCGGAGAGGCCCTTATAGCACAAGTCCGCAAGGAACGCGGCATGGAGCTTATAGGCGAAGGTTTCCGTCTGGGCGACCTGCGCCGCTGGGGGCAGGGTTTCACCCGCGAAGCAGGCTTCGATGTATTTGCCGGCACCGGCCTCGCACCGCTGGCCTACATTATGGACGTGATAGTAAATCAGGGCAACAACCTCTCATACCAGCCCACCGACTACCGCTTCGTATGGCCGATCCCGACCCGCGAGATGCAGGTTAACCCGCAGCTCACTGGTCAGCAGAACCCGGGTTATTAATTTAGTGTGAACATTCAAAGAGAACAAACGATATGAAACTTAACAAAATATTTGCCGTTGCCCTCGCAGTGCTCGCAATGACCTCCTGCGATGACAACAACGCAGAGGACTATCCCACGTTCCTGGGATCGGTCAACTCGGCAAGCGGTGTTACAGTAGGTTTGCCCGCCACATTCTCGGTAAACGAGAACGAGATCCCCGCCTTCATTCCGGTGACCGTAACGGGTGAAGCCAATGGCAAGGTGGTAGTTACCGTGCAGGTGAAGGAACTTGCCAGCACTCCGGCCGACACTGAGCCTGCCAAACTTGGCGAACACTTCAACATCACATCCTATACAGTTAATATCCCCGCAGGCGAGACACAGGGCTTCATTGAAATGACTCCCGTATGGGAAACCGGCGTGATCAACGATGACCGCGTGTTTGAACTGTCGATAGTGAAAGTTGAAGGCGCAAGCGTGAGCAATGCCGACTGTCAGGTGACGCTGGTAAATGTCGACGATCCCTACACTTCGATGTGCGGCACATGGACACTGCGCGGTGTAGACCGCTCCGGAGAAGCCATAGCCTACCGACTGAATGTAACCACCGTCGATCCGTCCAGCGAAGACTACGGCCATGTGCTCTACGGCTTCGGCATGTTCGGCGAATCGGACTATCTGCTCCCGCTTGTCAACTTTGAGTTCGACGAAGTTTCCGGAACAGGTACTGTAGAAATCGGTTACGGCTACATGATGACCGACGGCAAGGCCTTCAACTACGGCCTTGAGGCTCTGGCGTTCCCCGTCTGCATGTTCCGCTCATCGCAGGGCGTGACTACGAACCATGAGTCAGTCTGCACATTCGACGGTTCGTACAACACGATCACAATCCCGCAAGATGCCGTTGTTTACGGCGGTCTGTACTACACGACCACCATGGCCTTCTCGGGCTACGGCGTAGGCCAGATCGGACAGATGACTATGACTCGCTGATAAAGCGACTGACAGATACTGTATTACAAGTTGGCGCGACGGCAGCAATGCCCCGCGCCAACTTTTTCCGTAAGAAACGAATTGACACACCAAAAGTCTATGAATAGAATTCTACTTACCTTACTGACCATATCCCTGGCCGCGGCATCGCCGGCGGCACAGACAACGGCACATCCTACCGACAAGATAAATCCCGCCGGCCGCATAATATTGGATGATTTCAAGATTGAACGCGAGAACTATTTCAAGAACTCGTCGGGCGATCTGATGAAACCGCAGGGAAAGACTCCGTTTGAAGAGCCGCAGATCTCGGCGGTGATAATACTGAAAGAGGGGTGCACCAGCGATGTGCTCGACACTCTGAATCTGAAGATAGTGAGTGAGATAAACGGCGTGGTTGTGGTTAAGTGTCCCGTTACGGAAACAGAGCGCATAGCGTCGCTGCCGGAGGTGCTGAGCGTGGGGTTCGGCGATCTGCTCCGGCCTACGCTCGATTTCGCCCGTCCATCGGGCAAGGTAAACGAAGTCCAGGACGGATTCAGCTACGACGGTTCCACAATGTCGTTTGACGGCACGGGTGTTGTGTGCGGCATGATGGATACGGGTCTTGAGGCAAACCACATCAACTTCAAGAACGACGACGGCACTTCGCGCATCAAACGCCTGTGGTACATGAATTCCAACGACGGGTCGTCGAGGGAATATACCGACCTCACGATATCTCAGTTTGCCACCGACAACACATCGGAGGGACATGCCACCCATGTGGCCGGCATTATAGGCGGAGGCTACAAAGGCAACGGCAAGTATAAAAAAATGTCTGCAGCCGCTTCGGGAAGCGGAACTATGATGACAGATTCCCCCATACCCTATTACGGAGTGTCGACGGGTGCGGATCTTGCATTCTCGGTCGGCGAGCTTTACACCCCCAACATAATTCAGGGTGTGACGAACATAATAGATTATGCCGAATCCGTAGGCAAGCCTGTGGTTGTAAATCTGTCGCTGGGCCACACAACAGGGCCACACGACGGCAGCGACTACTATACTCAGGCTCTGGCACGTCTGGGCGAACGTGGCATAATATGCATGAGCGCCGGCAACGACGGCGACGAGCAGATTTCGGTAACCAAAACACTGACATCGACGGGCAACGGCGCATATCTGCGCACGATACCTGTGTCGAAATACTCCAACGGCTCGATAGCTTACGGGCGTATTTCGGGCGTGGCAGATCTGTGGACCAATGGCTCGACACCAGTGACTGTGAGCCTCAAAGCGTTCAGCGGAGAGGTGGCATCGGCCATAGAAGTCATGAGCGTTACGGCAGCCAACCAGACGGTCCGCTCATCGTCAAGCTCAAACTTCTCAACATATTTCACCGGTTCGGTGACAATGCAGTCGACGGTAGATCCGAACAACAACCGTTTCAACGTGTATATCGAGTTCAGCGACGTAGCGCTTGCCTCGACAAATACCACCCGCTATCTGATGATTGAAGTCAGCGGATCTTCGGGAACGAAGTTGTATCTCTACGGCAACAGCTTGATTCTCAACAACAAAACCACTGAAGACGGAGCCACCCCGGTGGCCCTGAGCAAAGGTTCGGCAGCCGAGTCGATAAACGACGGATGCTGCGGCGAGAATGTGATCTCGGTTGGAGCATACACGTCGCGCACCTATTGGGGCCGTCTGAGCGGCGATGTATATATGTACACCGGTACAGGCTATAAAGTAGGGTCAATAGCCCCATTCTCAAGCTACGGAACAAACTATCAGGGGACCAAACTGCCTCTGATCTGCGCTCCGGGGGCCAATATCATATCGAGCTACAGCAGTTACTATGCAGGATCGAATGCATCGACCACAATGTGCGGTTCGGCCACTTCGGGATCAAAAACCTACTACTGGGGAACCATGCAGGGCACCTCGATGTCGTGTCCTTTTGTTACGGGCACCATCGGACTGTGGCTGCAAGCCGATCCGACACTTGATTTCGACAAAGTGATGGAAGTGATCAATAAGACTTCCACCTACAATGCACTGAGTATGCGCTCGGATGCAGCCCGCTGGGGTGCCGGCATGATAGATGCGCAAAAGGGCATGCAGTTTGTGCTGGAGCACAAGGCCGGCATCGGCGAGGTGTGGGCCGATCCCGAACAGCGCTTCATCCTCACGGCCACGGCCGACGGCTATGAAGCGTTCATCGCAGGCGCCACCGGCGTCCGCGTCAACGTCTACGACCTCCAGGGACGCCGCGTGACCGACGCCGCGGCCAACTCCGACCGCGTCGACGTGACCACAGCTCCGCTCACCCCCGGCGTCTACATCCTCGAAGCCACCGCCGCCGACGGCCAGCGCTTCACCCGCAAGATCACCCGCTGATCCCACTGCTGACATACAGCATCTCCGCTAAAAAAGCGGCTCCCCCCCCTGGAGCCGCTTTTTTAGCGCCCGCCCCGCCCGCCAATCAAACATCACCACATCCTTGCCGGCATCAGGCTCAAGGAGCGGCGGCTTCCAGCCGCCGGAGGCTGACAAAAAATTGGCCTATTGGCTATTAAGGTTGTCGGCGGCAAGATGCCGCCGCTCCTAACTCCGCTGATTCACCTCGATGAGGATGCGTTTGACTGCCGCTGATGCACCTTGTTGAGAGTGGGTTTGAATGATGATGATTCACATCCCCCCATAAGCGGGCATAGAAGCCTTCTATGCCACGGCTACTTCGCATTAGCTGACGCTTCCGCCCCCGATGCCAAGAGGCGGTGTTAGGAGCGGCGGCTTCCAGCCGCCGGAAACTGCCAAAACATTGGTATATTGGTTATTAAGGTTGTCGGCGGCAGGATGCCGCCGCTCATAAGTGCCGCTGATGCACCTTTTTAAGCACATTGTCTATTTTGCTGTTTGCTGGTGGAAGGAACGGGTGGGGGAGGGCGGAGCGGACGGTGCGCGGAGGAGGTATGTTAAGGACTGTTAAATCGGTCGGGCGGCCGTCGGCGCTTGGCGTATATTGCTTAATTTTGCGTTTCAAGAACCGGACGTCGCATCAGGCGGCCGGTTGACTATGCTCCAATCATTGATCATCATACCGAATATGAGGAAACTTTACACATCAGCAATAGTTCTTATGTTGCTGGGGCCGGCCGCAGCATTCAGCCAGAGCAAGATCAGCCCGTCGGGGCGCCATGCCATCGCGGCTTTTCAACGTCAGAGCGCACAGTCGCGTGCTGGGCTTGAGGCACCGCAGACCGGCATGATAGTGCGCCTGGCCGAAGGATGCGACGTGTCGGCGCTGACCGACGCCGGCTTTGAAGTGGTGGCCGATCTCGGCGGTATGGCCGTGGTGCGTGCCGCCATTACCGATGCCGAGCGAATGGCCGAGATGCCACAGGTACGTTCGATAAGCTTCGGGCAGAAACGCCGGCTGCTGATGGATGCGGCGCGCAGCGCATCGGGTGTCGACGCTGCCCATAACGGCATCACCGCGGCCGGACAGACCACGTCGTTCACCGGCGCGGGCGTGATACTCGGCGTGATGGATTCGGGCCTCGATCCCAACCATGTCAATTTCTCCGGCCGCGTGGAGCGCCTCTGGCACTATAAGAGCGCTGACGGCACCGCTACAGCATATACCGGGTCGACCGTCGGTGGCTTCAGCACCGACGACGCGCAGGAAACCCACGGTACACACGTGACCGGCATCATGGCCGGCGGCTACCGAGGCAACGTCACCACCTACAGTGCCTCATCGGGAACGGGCAATCCCTACTACGGCGTGGCCCCCGAAGCTGCGCTTGCCATCAGCTGCGGCGAGCTTTACGATGCCAATATCCTGGCGGGTGTTGAGCAGATAATCAGCTATGCCGAAACGCAGGGCAAGCCGGTGGCCGTCAACCTGTCGCTGGGCTCCAACGGCGGTCCGATGGACGGCACCGACGACTTCTCGGTGGCTCTCGACCGTCTGGGCGAGCGCGGCATTATCTGCGTTGCGGCCGGCAACGAGGGCGCCGACAACATATCGATCGAGAAGACATTCACCGCCTCCGACAACACGGTGAAAACCATCCTTTACTACAACAACCGCCTTGTGACCAGCAATATCGGCACGCTCGACATATGGGCTTCCGACGGCACGGCGCTCACGGTGAAGATAGGCAATGTCAGCTCGACGGGCACGGTGAGCAATGAAACCACGCTGGTCACCAACGCCACAAGCGAGCAAACCATCACCAAAGGCGTCAAAAGCACCGGCGGATATATCTATTACACCACCGGTGTAGACGCCAACAACGGCCGCTACAACGCCAATCTCTATTTTGACGAGTCGCTGCCCTCGACAGGCCGCTTCGCCATCACCGTCAGCGGCAAAGCCGGTCAGAAAGTCAATATCACTTTCAGCGGTTACTCGGCGCTCTCCAACCGCTACAACGGTACGTCGGGCACCGTGCTCAGCGGCTATACGACCGGCAATCCCGACAACTCGATCAACTCGATGGCCTGCGGCAAAAACGTGCTCTCGGTGGGTGCCTACAGCACGCAGACCTCCTATCGCTCGCTCGATGGGACACTCTCGACGTCGGGTGAGACGCTCGGCTCGCATGCCAGCTTCTCGAGCTACGGCAAGGACTTCTTCGACCGCAAACTGCCCGAGACGTCGGCTCCCGGCACGGTGATCATGTCGTCGTTCAGCACACCCTATGTCAAAGCCGGCAACGGCGACGACTACGGCGAATCGGCCGACGATATGGTGGCCAAGGTCACCTCCGGCTCGTCGACTTACTACTGGGGACCGATGGAGGGCACCTCGATGGCCACGCCTTATGTCACCGGCGTGATGGGCCTCTGGCTTCAGGCCGACCCGACGCTGACCATGGCCGACGTGCGCGACGTGCTCCAAAGGACCTCGGCCACCGACAGCTACACCCAGGCCGCTCCCGACCGCTTCGGCTACGGCAAAATCGATGCCGGCAAGGGTCTGGAGTATATCCTGACGAAAGCCTCGATAGGCACCGTGACCGACGACAACCGCGCCGTGGTGGTGCTCCCCACCGCTTCGGGCTACGACATCACGGCCGCCGGAGCCTCACGCCTGTCGGCACGGCTCTACGACCTGCAGGGACGCACCGTAGCGGAGGCCGATGCGGCCGGCAACAGTCTTTCGCTCGATGCTTCCGGCGTGACCGGCGGCATATATGTGCTTCGCGTCAGCGGCGACAACTTCTCATGGTCGACTAAAATCACACATTAATATATATAAGAAGAAATAACTATGGCAAACTGGTTTGAATGTAAAGTACGTTACGATAAAATGATGGAAAACGGCGTTCCCAAGAAGGTCAACGAGCCTTATCTGGTCGATGCGCTGTCGTTTACCGAAGCCGAGGCCCGCATCATCGAAGAGCAGACCCCCTTCATCTCCGGCGACTTCTCGGTGAGCGCCGTGAAACGCACAAAAATATCCGAAATATTCCGCGACGACACCGCCGACAAATGGTATCTCGCCAAGGTGGCTTTCATCACCATCGACGAAAAGACGGCCGTGGAGAAACGCACCATCTCGCAGATCCTCGTGGCCGGCAGCGACTTCAAAGGCGCCTACGACAATTTCATGGAAGGCATGAAAGGCACGATGGCCGATTTTGAGCTCGTGTCGCTAAGCGAGACACCTCTGATGGATGTCTACGGCGCAAAACTTCTTGCCGGCACCAAACCTGACTCGGCTGAGTGACGCCATGACGAATGTAATCGACAACCTGCGGCGCATCAGAGCCACGCTCCCCGGGGGCGTGGATTTGTGTGCCGTATCGAAATTCCATCCCGTGGAGGCGTTGCGCGAGGCCTACGACGGCGGGCAGCGCTGCTTCGGCGAGAGCCGTGTGCAAGAACTGCTGGCCAAAATCCCGCAGATGCCCGCCGACGTGCGCTGGCATTTCATAGGCCATCTGCAGACCAACAAGGTGCGCCAGCTCATCGGCCGCACGGCCATGATAGAAAGCGTCGACTCCGAACGGCTGCTGCAGCTCATCGATAAAGAGTCGGAGAGGGCAGGGGTTGTGACACGCGTGCTCCTGCAGCTGCATGTTGCGGCCGAGGAGACGAAATTCGGCTTTAGCCCCGACGAGATGCTCGACTATTTCCGACGCCGCGGCTTTGAGCAGCTGCGCGCCACCCACCTGTGCGGCCTTATGGGCATGGCCACCAACACCGACGACAACTCGCGCGTCGACGCCGACTTCCGCCTCATCGCCGACACCCGCCGGCGCATCGTCGAGCTCTGCCCCGACCTGCGCGGCTTCGACATCCTGTCGATGGGCATGAGCGGCGACTATCTCCGCGCCATCGCCGCCGGTTCGACACTCGTGCGCATAGGCACCGACATCTTCGGCCCCCGACAATACTGACACCGAGGGGCTTTTCCAGGGCCTTTCGGTCGTTCCGCGAAAAAAATATTCATAATTCGGCGATTTTTTCTCGGATTTGAATTAATTTTATGCCGTGAAAACATTTTAACATCCATAATAAGCTAATTATCATGAGTAACAAACAAAAGCAATGGGGCGCGATTATCGTGATGATCGCACTGTTTGCCATGATTGCCTTCGTGACCAACCTCTGTTCGCCGATGGCCGTCATCGTCAAAAACCAGTTCGGAGCCTCCAACCTTGAATCGCAAATCGGTAACTACGGCAACTTCATCGCCTATCTCGTCATGGGCATTCCCTCGGGCATGCTCCTCAAGAAATATGGCTATAAGACAACAGCCCTCATAGCTCTCGTGGTCGGTATCGTCGGCATCTTCGTGCAGTGGATGAGCGGCTGGGAAAGCATGCAGGGTTCGGCGTTTGCCGTCTACCTGATCGGTGCGTTCATCGCCGGCTTCTGTATGTGCATGCTCAACACTGTCGTAAACCCGATGCTCAACATCCTCGGCGGCGGCGGCAAGACCGGCAACCAGCTCATTCAGATTGGCGGCGTGTTCAACAGCGCTGCTGCCGTGGCCGTCTACATCATCATGGGCGCCCTTATCGGCGAAGCTGCCAAGGCTCACGTTTCCGACGCCACCCCGGCTCTCTTCATCGCCGGCGGCATCTTCATCGTTGCTTTCATCGTGATCCTCTTCACCAAGATCGACGAACCCGCACGCCCGAAAGCTTCGGCCAAGAAAGTCAAGGACAAATACAGCGCCTTCTCGTTCCGCCACTTCCGTCTCGGCATCCTCGCCATCTTCCTCTACATGGGTCTTGAAGTGGGCACCCCGACTTATATGATGCAGTATCTCTCGTCCGACACTCCCGAGATGGCCGAGCAGAAAGCCGCCATTCTGGCTAAATATGAGTCGAATCAGGTGACGATCGAGCAGGCCGCCACCGAACTTGTGGCATTAGCCAATGCCGACGCAATGAAGAAAGATCCTTCGGCTAAGGCTCCTACGGAAGCGGAAAATGACAAGGCAGTCAAGGATATGGCCCAGAAGATCACCGACGGGGAACTCACCGTAAGCAAGGTTGAAAACTCCGCCAAAGGTATGGGCATGCTCGGCGGCACCGTCGGCCTTATCGTGGCCGTCTACTGGCTCATGATGCTCGTAGGCCGTTTCGTCGGCGGTTCGATCGGCGGCAAGGTTTCCTCACGCGCCATGATCATCGTGGCTTCGTCAGTGGCCATCCTTCTCACCGCCTTCGGCATGTTCGCTCCCGAGACATGGACGGTAACCGTTCCCGGCATCGACTGGGCGAAACTCGAAATGATCTGGGCTTCAGTGCCTGTGGGCATCTTCGCCTTCATCCTCATCGGCCTCTGCACCTCCGTCATGTGGGGCGGCATCTTCAACATGGCTGTTGAAGGCCTCGGCAAATACACCGCCATCGCTTCCGGCGCATTCATGACAATGGTGTTCGGCTGTGCCATCATGGTGGCTCTCCAGGGCTGGCTCGCCGACATCACCGGTTCTTACCTGCTCAGCTACTGGGTAGTGATGGGTTGCGCCGCTTACATACTCTACTACGCTCTCATCGGTTCGAAGAATGTCAATACCGACATCCCCGTCGAAGAAGAGGAAGCCAAAGAAGAGATCATCGACGCTCTCTGATCCCGTCAGATCAATCCAACATATCGCGCTGCCGGAGCCTTACGCCCCGGCAGCGTTCGTTTATAGCCTGCCCCGCCAAGTAATAAGGAGCGGAGGCATCCTGCCTCCGTGTGTTAGTATCTGAATGTCAGGGATGTGGGCGCTGCCGGTAGGGATGTACGGAGGCGGGACGCCTCCGCTCCTAAGGCTTCGCGCTGTGGCGGGTCGGTTTTTCCGAAAGGGCGTGGCTGCCGGCTGCCGGCTATATATTTTGGAATTGGATTTGCCGGATTGGTTGGTTTTGACTACTTTTGCCGTTGGAAACAAAACATCTCACCAACACCCGCTCACAATGGACAAGAAAATTATGGATTCGGCGGCCGACAACATCCGCGTGCTCGCTGCCTCGATGGTTGAAAAAGCTAAATCAGGCCACCCCGGCGGAGCTATGGGTGGCGCCGATTTCATCAATGTGCTGTATTCGCAGTTTCTCGTCACCGATCCCGACGATCCGATGTGGCCTGCCCGCGACCGTTTTTTTCTTGATCCCGGCCACATGTCGCCGATGCTCTACAGTGTGCTCGCCCTCTGCGGCTACTACACCATCGACGAGCTTCAGCAGTTCCGCCAGTGGGGCAGTGTGACCCCCGGCCATCCCGAGCTCGACCCGCGCCGCGGTATCGAGAACGCCTCCGGTCCCTTAGGCCAGGGACACACGATGGCCGTGGGCTGCGCCATTGCCGAGCGCTTCCTTGTTGCGCGCTTCGGCGAGACATGGGCTCACAAGACCTACGCTTTCATCTCCGACGGCGGCATCCAGGAAGAGATCTCGCAGGGTGCCGGCCGTGTGGCAGGCTTCCTCGGCCTGTCGAACCTCATAATGTTCTACGACAGCAACCGCGTGCAGCTCTCCACCGACGTCGACGCCGTCGACACCGAGGACTATGCCGCCAAATACCGTGCCTGGCACTGGAATGTGCTTGAAGTCGACGGCACCGATCCCGAAGCGATGGCCGAAGCAATCACTGCCGCTCAGGCCGAGACCAAGCGTCCCACGCTCATCATCGGCCACACCATAATGGGCCGCGGCTGCGTCACCGCCACCGGCGAGAACTTCGAAGGCCGTTGCTCGACCCACGGTCAGCCCATCAGCAAGTCGGGCGCCGATTATGCCGCCACCGTGCGCAATCTCGGCGGCGACCCCGAGAACCCGTGGGTGATCCGCAGCGAAGTGGCCGCCCTCTACGCCGCCCGTCGCGAGCAGCTCCGCACCATCGTGGCCTCCCGCCGCGCCGAGCAGAAAGCGTGGGCCGAGGCCAATCCGGCGCTCGCCGTCACGCTCAAAGGCTATTATGAAGGTGTGTTGCCCCATATCGACTACCGCGCCATTGTCCACAAAGCCAACGTGGCCACCCGCACCGCATCGGCCGACGTGCTCGCCGAGCTCGGCCGCAAAGTGGGCAACATGATAGTGTCCAGCGCCGACCTCGCCAACTCCGACAAGACCGACGCCTTCCTCAAACAGACCGGTGCGCTGAAACACGGCGACTTCACCGGAGCCTTCCTCCATGCCGGCGTGAGCGAGCTCACCATGGCCTCCATCATGAACGGCATTGTGCTCCACGGCGGAATGCTGGCAGCCTGCGGCACATTTTTCGTGTTTTCCGATTATATGAAACCGGCAGTGCGCATGGCCGCGCTCATGGAACTGCCCGTGAAATATGTGTGGACCCACGACGCCTTCCGCGTCGGCGAGGACGGTCCCACCCATGAGCCCGTCGAACAAGAGGCTCAGATACGTCTGCTCGAAGAGCTCCACAATCTGTCGGGCCGCCGCTCCATGCTTGTGATCCGCCCGGCCGACTCCGCCGAGGCCACCATAGCCTGGGAGATGGCGATGGAAAACCGCGACACTCCCACGGCGCTCATACTCACGCGTCAGGATGTCACCGACCTGCCGTCGGTTACCGGCGACCGCTACGACGAAGCCGAAGGCATGCGCCACGGCGGCTATGTGGTCATGGATGCCCCCTCGGCTGAGGTGACACTTGTGGCCAACGGCTCCGAAGTTTCGCTCCTCTGTCAGGTTGCCGTGCTTCTTGAGGCTGAGGGCGTCAAAGCCCGCGTCGTTTCGGTGCCGTCGCTCGGCCTGTTCGAGGATCAGGACGAAGATTACCGTCAGAGCGTCATCCCCGCCGGCATCCCCGTGTTCGGGCTTACAGCCGGCCTTCCCTCGACGCTCCGCGGTGTCTGCGGCCCCCGCGCCCGCGTCTACGGCCTCGACCGCTTCGGTGCGTCGGCGCCCTACAAGGTGCTCGACGAAAAGTTTGGCTTCACCCCTCAGAACATTCTCCGCGAAGTCCTTGCCTTCATTGGCAGGTAGGGCCGTGTGTTTTTGGGAATTAATATTTGTTTTAACGCATATTAACGTATAATTTGTCGGTGTTTAGCCTACATCTGTCTATGTTTGCATCCGACGTTGATGCGGCATCCGCCGTTGTGTCCGCGTCGAATATGTTAACCGTCTGATACCATTGTCATTCCCGATTTTTCTCATATTGGCTTGGCAATTATCTCAACGACTTGAAACGTATTATTTAATCAATATTATTAACCAATCTTACATTCAACATGAGAAAAATCTACTCTCTATTTTTGTTGATGCTTCTCCCGCTGCTGGCTGTAGCCCAGGACAATCAGGCTATATCCAAGACCCACACCAACTACAGCCCCTCATCGGGAAGAATGCAAGAGTACGCCCTGCAGATTCCTTATGCGGCAGCTGTGGGTCACGCCATGCCGTCGCAGGTAGGCGACTCTTACACCATCGGCATGTGGTTCAAACAGTCCGCACGCAACAGCTGTACCTATTACCGTGCAGTTAAACGTTCCGTACTTATGGGCCTCTCGACCACCGAACACATGAACCTCAACGGTAACTGGCTTCTGGAAATCAACGCCGACGGCAAGTTTCAATTAGACGGACACGGCGGTGAAAACAACGGAGCAGGCACCTACAGCATGGTCGGCGAAGTTTCCGGCAGTCCCACTGTTGAGCTCGACACCTGGTATTATGTCACTTTCGTTGTAGACAACGTCAACTTCAAAGCCGCCCTTTATCTCGACGGCGACCTCGTTAAAGAATGGGCCACGAGCACTCCGGGTCTTTTCTACGGTCCTACCGCTTCTCCCTGGAGCGACGGTGTGTTCCGATTCGCAGACTACGGTTTCTCCGGTGCTGTTGACGAAATCAACATCTACAACCGCGCTCTTACAGCCGACGAAGTGGCAGTAGCCAAAGTAAACGCCAACGCCGTTAGCGGCATGACCGGCTACTACACCCTCAACGCATCTACCGACGGCACATTCGCCAACGAAGCCACGAATGCAGCTTCCGGCACTAATGCCTCCTATCTCCTCGGCACCGCTCAAAATTTCTGGGCCGACAGCGGTCTTATCACAATGGCTTATTCATCGGCCACCCCTACTTTCGTTGAGGGCCGCGAAAATCTCCCCGTTGATGCGTCAGTGACCATCAGGGACGGTGAAGGCGGTACGCTCTCCGTTTCCGACGGCAGAAACTCCTATGTAGCTGCCGACGATCCCTATACCATCTCTACTGGCACAGTGCTCACTCTTACCGCCACTCCTGCCGAAGGCTATGAACTCGTAGGCATATATGCCGCATCTGCCGCAGGCGATATCGAAGCTGAAATTGCCAATGGCGGAACTTACACCGTTGTCAAGGACATCACACTGACCGCACGCTACACTAACGAAACCTACGCGCTGACCGTCAACAATGCTCTCAACGTGCCTTACACGCTGACCTACGGCGGAACTGAAGTTTCCGACCTCACCCAGCTTATGGGAGGCGGCGCAGAATACAAACTCACTCTCAATGTGCCCGAAAGCATGGTTCTCGAAAGCGTCCAGCTCGGCACAGAGACCCTTACGGCTGTCGACGGCGTCTACACCATCACTCTTGATGCCGATGCCACCCTCACCATCAACGCACGCAACAAAGCCCAGTACACCGTAACAATCAACCAGCCCACCGGCGGTACGGTTGCAGTTGCCAAAGGCTCAACAGCAATCAGCTCCGGCGATAAGGTTTACGAAAACGACGTGCTGACCCTCAGCAACACCAAAGATTCCGGCTACACTTTCGTCAACTACGTGATCAACGGCTCAAACACAACAGCCGAGACATATACCGTAACCGGCGATGTAACAATCTCAGCCCTCTTCGAAGAAGGCGTTGAATACTGCTACCCCGAAGGCAACGCAACCCGCTCGGATTCACGTGGTATCACTTTGCTCACCGTATCCGATGATCAGGGTAACACCGCTACCGTAACCGGTGCCGGCACTTCCGGAACCCACGCTCTCTACACCGACCAGACTTCAACAGTATTCGTCACAAAGCCCGGTGCTACCGTGACAATCAAGAATAATGGTTCAGGAACCTGGATGTCAAGCTACGTTTATGTTGACTATGACAAAAACGGCACATTCGATTTCACTGCAGCAAACTGCGCAGGCGCAAAGGTTGACGGCGAACTCGTTTCACACACCGGTTATTCCGGCACTTCATCCGATCCTACTGTAACATGCACAGGCTCTTCAATTGACTGGCAGGCCTCCTTCACCCTCACGATGCCGACATTCGTAATTCCCGAAGACCTTGCACCCGGCAACTACCGCATCCGCCACAAAGTTGACTGGAACTGTGTGGATCCTTGCGGTCGTCTGTCAGCCAACGGTTTCTCCGACAACTTCATGGATGCCAATGGTGGCGGTGTCATCGACTTCACCATCCGCATCGAATCGGAAGATTACGAAACAGCCCGCACCATCACCGTCGCTTCCGCTGACGAATCACTCGGCACTGTAGCCATCACAGATCCCGCAACCTCGGAATCCTCGATATCCACCGTTCAGAAAGGTGTTACCGTGAAAGCCACTCCGGCTGCCGGCTACGCTTTCCTCAACTGGACCGACGGCGATAACAATGTAGTGGCTACCACCGCATCCTACATCTACACCGGCGAAACCGATGTCACACTCACCGCTCACTTCGGCTATGCAGTGAACTTCACCGTAGGATCTGACGGCACAGCCACCGTAGTTGCCAACGGCACAAGCCTCAGCTCGGGCGATGTGGTCGCTCCCGGCACTGAAGTAGTGATCACCCTATCACCCGCCGACGGCAAGAACGCTCTCGTCGAACTCAACGGCACAAACGTAACTCTCGAAGGCAACACCTTCACCTTCACCGTTGAAGAGGCTACTACTATCGCAATCACATTCGTTGACCAGATCAACCACATCACTATCGTCACCGAAGGCAACGGCAGCGTTCAGGTATGGACAGGCTACGATCTTGACAACGGCAACAAACCTGCAGGCGTTCAGCTCACCACAGGCAGCATCATCCCCACCTACAGCGAATCGCTTGATGACAACATGCGTGCCCTCGAATGCTTCTTGATCCCCGGCACCACCGCCGACGGATATGAAAGCATCTCAAGCTTATCTTACTCGATCGGCAGCGACGTTGTCAATATCGATCTCAACACCTACGAATTCGTAACGATGGACACGAGCCTCGAGATACCTTCCGATTTCAACGAAGCAACCGTTGCAATGGAGATTCCTCTGGCCGACGTCAACGGTGAAGTGACACTCAACGTCACCTTCACAGGCAGCACCCAGGGTATCGGCGAAATCGGTATCGACGAAGCCAACGGCCCGGTTGAATTCTACAACCTCCAGGGCGTACGTG
>OHHT01000388.1_pt1 | contig 16608 bp, 8 predicted proteins | sample 1568061 | NCBI WGS metagenome assembly OHHT01 (sample SAMEA3879550, study PRJEB24766) | human gut metagenome | biome: human-associated habitat; feature: feces | place: USA | collected 1985/1987 | reverse complement strand
ATTAATAAGTAGAGAAAACGAGGGGTATTATGCAGGAGTTAAAGAGGGTTATTAATTATAAGAAGCTGATATTGATAGCTGCAATTGCGCTTGTCAACATAATATTTTTCCTGTATGCCAACAAACCGGTAACTGATGAGGGGATTCTTAGTTCAGAGAAGAATACACATACAAGATATCTGGAGGAGTATTCAGACAGTGTTAATTCAGTAATCGACAATGCGGACAAATTAAAGAAATACAGTATATTTACTAAGGCAGGGTCATTCTCATATGCCAACATTCTGCAGACGGCAGATGATTTCAGGCGGGTTGCTGATGTAAATGTATTCGAGGATGAGTATAAAGGGGTAAAGAATTTTACAGGATATTATTATCAGTATTTCTTCTCGATGGCGTTAATGCTGATTGTGATATACGACCTGTTTGCACAGAGAGACAACGGAATGTGGCAGCTTACATATGGAAGTTCTAAAGGGCGTGTCATTCTTGCAATTAAACAGACTGGCGTAATAGCCGCTGCTTCGGTGCTTGTCCATACAATAATGTACTGGACAACATTTATTGCAGCAATGATACAGAGAGGAGGCTTTAAGGATTTAGCCAGTCCAATACAGAATATTGATACATTTGCAAAATTCACATATCCATGGAGCAAGATACAGTATATAATGGTTTTATACGTTATATCACTGATGTGCATAATGGCACTTGCGCTGATAATATGGTCAGTGTTCGTATTGTTCAGAAACCGCAATCTGGCTATGGTTGTATTTCTGATATTTGCGGCGGTTGAGCAGTTTATATATTCGCATATTGATGTTCACAGCATATGGAACGGGCTGCATTACATTAACATAATCAGTATAGTTAATATTAATGATACATTTTCATCATACAGGAACTGGGGCGTTGGTACATTTGTGTTTCCTGTGTTCTCGGCGAGTCTGTTCGTACTTGTAATTATTACATGTATAATGACTTATATTGCGATAAATGTGTTCGCAGTAATGAAGCCTTACAGGAACGCATCATTGATTGCAAGGTTTACTGACCGTATATCAGCGGGATATCAGAAGATTCTGTTTAAGTTTCCTGATGTGGTTAAGGAGATTCATAAGCTTGTATTTTCTAATAAATGTGTATGGGTAATAGCTGCGATGTTCGTGGTTTCGGCATATGTGTGTTCATCAGGACAGTACTATTATACTGATGATAATAAGCATATGGATGAAGAGTATATCCTGCATGGAGGTGCGGATTATACATATTTTCAGGATTATCTTGATGAACTGCAGAAGAAATATGAAGCAGTTGAAGAGGAGATAGCTAAATATGCCGGGGAGTCATACGAGAATGTAGACCCTGTTATGTTCATGAATATTAAGCAGAGAGAACAACAGATAGTAAAAGAACAAAAACGTGCGCAGGAGTATGTAGATAAGATTGAATATATCGGACATATTGAAGATGATTATGGCACGCAGGCGTGGTTCATATCAGACAGGGGATATGAGGTTATCTTAGGTGACAAGGGATTATACCGCAGAATTATGATTACACTGGCACTGATTAGTGGTATAATGATTATATCAGCAGGCAGTGAACGTATAGAATATAAGTCAGGAATGATTCTGTTAGAGAGAAGTTCTGCAGATGGACGAAGGAAGATAGTAAGAGATAAATATATTGCCAATATTATATTAACGGTTGCATTAGCAGTGATGATTCATGGGATGGAATCAATATGGCTTAGGAATATTTACGGCATGCCGTATCTTAATGCACCAGTAGTAAGTCTTACATTTATGGGAAATGTACTGGGGAATAGAATTGGCAGTATCGGAGTTATAAAAAGTCTTATACTTCATACATCCGTAGGACAATTCATGATTGTGCGCTATATGACAGAGCTGGTATGCGAGTTTGTAATTATGCTGGTTATGATGAAGGTTGGAAAATCATTAGGAAAGAGAAGGTATAGGGTATGAAATTAGAGGTAAGGAATTTAAAGAAAACTTATGGTACAGTTCAGGCACTGAAGGGGATTAATTATACATTTACACCGGGAGTATATGGTATTCTTGGTGCTAATGGAGCAGGAAAGAGTACGATGATTAATCTTATCACTGATAATGTATCAAGAGACAAGATGAATGGTGGAAGCATTCTTTTTGGAGAGAACAGTGCCGAGGAAGATATATTAAAGCTTGGCAAACAGTTTAGGGGTCTGGTTGGATATATGCCGCAGCAACAGGGTTTTTATGAAGATTTTTCGCCTAAAGCATTTCTTAAATATATGGCAGAGATTAAGGGCGTTAAGAAGATTAAGACTACAGATGAGAATGGCAATGAGGTTGTTAAGACGGTCAACCAGCAGATTGATGAACTGCTTGAGGTAGTTAATCTTACGAAGGTTGCATATAAAAAGATTGGAGGATTTTCAGGAGGAATGAAGCAGAGAGTGCTGCTTGCGCAGGCACTTCTTGGTAATCCTAAGATTCTTATACTTGATGAGCCAACAGCAGGACTTGATCCTAAAGAGAGAATCTCAATAAGAAACTATATTGCAGAGCTGTCTAAGGACAAGATAATTCTTTTTGCAACTCATGTTGTAAGTGATATTGAATGTATTGCTGATAAAGTACTTCTTCTAAAGAGCGGAGAGATAATTGCGACAGGAACACCTGTTGAGCTTATTGAAAGCATGGCTGGAAAAGTCGGTGAGATAACATGCACGCTTGACGAGGTCGGCGAGCTGCAGAAGGAATACAAGATTGGCAATATCAGACAGAGAAAGAACGGTCTTGCGTTAAGAGTTGTAGGTGATGAGCTGCCAGAAGAAGCAGTAAAAGTTGGAGATAATATTGACCTTGAGGATGTATATCTGTATTATTTTGAGTAGAATATCAGATTATGATATAGTCGGAATAACGGAATATCAGATTGTCAGGGAGAAATATCATGGAACTTATTAAAGGAAGACCTGCCGATGAAACAGGAAGATTAGAAAAAGAAATCAGAGTATATGATTTGTTGGATAAGCTTGGAATGGAATATTACAGAACAGACCATGAGCCTGCTACAACAATGGAAGTGTGTAATGACATAGATAAGATTCTGGACACACTTATATGTAAGAATCTTTTCTTATGTAACAGACAGAAGACGAATTTTTATATGCTTATGATGCCGGGTGACAAGCCATTTAAGACAAAGGATCTGAGCAAGCAGATTAATTCAGCGCGACTTTCATTTGCAGATGAATCATATATGGAGGAATTCCTTGATATAACACCAGGTTCGGTATCTATAATGGGACTTATGAATGATACGGATAACCATGTGCAGTTACTGATGGATAAGGAAGTGCTTGAGGGAGAATCTCTCGGATGTCATCCTTGCATTAATACATCAAGTCTTAAATTAAAGACTAAGGAAGTGATGGAGAAATTCCTTCCGGCTGTTCATCATGAGGCGGTGATAGTTGAGCTGCCTAGGTATGAAGAATCTAAGGATGAAGAAAAGTAATAATATGTAGAGATATGTTTAGGGTAATATGTATGAAATAATATGTGTAAGGCAGCTTCTGCGTGGATTGTGGAGGCTGTCTTTTTTTGTCAATGCTTCACACCTTGACAACAGGCATATATAACAAGTATAATTGAAATACCGTGCAGCCGGGGTAGTAGCGGCACCTTGAACCTGCAATCCGCTATAGCAGGGGTGATGTTCGGCAGAGGGCTGATGTTTATGGAGCAGCCCGGTGTAAGTGGTGTTGACATTTGGGTCTTTCACGACGGAAATCCACGAACCATGTCAGGTCAGGAATGAAGCAGCATTAAGTGGAAGCTTCCGGGTGTTGAAAGGGTGCCTGGATCGAGCTAACTGCATCGGTAACGTCTGTGGACAGAAGTTCGAAGCCGGACGCACGGCTTTTGTTATTAAAATGTTACTCGTCGCAGCTGATTTAGGAATGTCAGGCAGATTCGTCATGCTTGCATGTAAGAAGCTGTATGATATTCCTAAATTATCCTGCGAAGCAGGAACTTAACCGACATAAGTAAAACATAAGCTGCGAAGCAGCGACAGACGCCGGAGGCGGATGGTTTTACGCATGAGGTTAAGGGCTGCGAAAGTAAAGACAGCGCAGAGGGAGGTAATCATGTCATATCAGGCCTTATACAGAAAATGGCGTCCAGACAATTTTAATGATGTCAAGGGACAGGATACAATAGTAACGACTCTGCGAAATCAGATTAATGCAGACAGGATAGGTCATGCATACCTGTTTTGCGGAACGAGAGGAACTGGTAAAACATCAGTTGCCAAGATATTTGCGAAGGCAGTTAACTGCGAGCATCCGGTTGACGGCAATCCTTGTGGGGAGTGTCCGACATGCAAAGCGATTGCAGCAGGAACAAGCATGAATGTAATAGAGATAGATGCGGCATCTAATAATGGTGTCGATAATATAAGACAGATAAGGGAAGAGGTCCAATATTCACCGACAGAGGGCAGATTTAAAGTCTATATAATCGATGAGGTTCATATGCTTTCTACAGGAGCGTTTAATGCATTGCTAAAAACACTGGAAGAACCTCCGGCATATGTAATATTTATACTGGCTACTACAGAGGTGGCGAGGATTCCTATTACTATCCTTTCAAGATGTCAGAGATATGACTTCCACAGGATAACAATAGAGACGATTGCTGACAGACTGTCAGAACTTATGAAGGCAGAGGGGCTGACCGTAGAAGATAAGGCTATAAAATATGTTGCTAAAGCAGCAGACGGTTCTATGCGTGACGCATTAAGCCTGTTAGACCAGTGTCTGGCATTCTATTTGGGAAAGGACCTTAAGTATGAAAATGTACTTGAAGTTCTTGGAGCAGTTGACACAGCGGTATTCAGTAAAATGCTTTCAACGATCCTGTCAGGGGAGGTTGCTGTATGCATGTCACTGATGGAAGATCTAATAATGCAGGGAAGAGATTTGTCGCAGTTTGTTACAGACTTTATATGGTATCTGAGGAATCTGCTTCTTATTAAGACAACTAAAGATGCAGACAGAATAGAAGATGTAATAGAAGTATCAAGGGATAATCTTGAGGATTTGAAGAAAGACGCACAAAATGTTGATATAGATACACTTATGTATTATATAAGAGTGTTGTCAGAGTTATCGAATGACCTTAAATTCTCTACACAGAAGAGAGTTAAAACAGAAATAACATTTATAAAGCTGATGCGTCCTGCAATGGATAACAGTCATGATATCGGCGATGTTGTAAGCCGTGTGACAATGCTTGAAGGGCAGTTACAGAAAGTACTTGATGATATTAAAAGTGGCAGACTTGTAAATGCAGGTGCTGCGGGAGGCCAGGCAGCGGCAGTGCAGCAGACTCCAAAGAAGCCTGTGGTTAAGCGTGTATATGACGCTGTTCCAGAAGATGTTAAGGCAATTGCGGCAGGCTGGAAGGATATCATAGCAACGATAGATGATCCGGTTAATCAGACATTTTTACAGGCTGCACATGTTACATTAGCAGAAGATGGAATTAGTCTTGAAATTATGGTAGAATCACTTAGTGCCTATAATTCACTCAGCAGACAGGAAGTTATGGAAAGCATAGAGAATGTCATTGAGGAGAGAACAGGAGTAAGGGTTTCAATTAAAGTGACTAAGCTTAACGATGATGAGGATTTCCACAGCAGATTTGTGGATCTTAAGGAACTCGTAGGCATAGATATAGAAGTAGATGATAAGGAGGAACTTATATAATGGCTAAAAGAGGTGGTTTTCCAGGAGGAATGCCTGGTAATATGAATAATCTGATGAAGCAGGCACAGAGAATGCAGCGTCAGATGGAAGAGCAGCAGGCAGAGCTTGAGAATAAGGAATTCAGCGCTACAGCAGGCGGCGGAGTAGTTGAGGTAACTGTTACAGGTAAGAGAGAAGTATCTAAGGTTAAGATTGATCCTGAAGCAGTTGATCCGGATGATGTAGAGATGCTTGAGGACTTAATTGTGGCAGCTACTAATGAAGCTTTAAGAAAATGCGAAGAAGAGTCACAGGCACAGATGGCTAAGATTACTGGAGGACTTGGAGGATTAGGCGGAGGCTTATTCTAATGGACATCTACAGTGGTCATATAAACAGATTAATTGAAGAATTGTCGAGATTACCAGGGGTTGGGGCGAAGAGTGCCCAGCGCCTGGCATTTCACATTATAAACATGCCTGAGTCTGAAGTTAAGAGCCTTGCAGATACAATGATTGATGCAAAGCAGCATATCCACTACTGTAAGGAGTGTTTTACACTTACAGATGAAGAACTTTGTCCAATATGCCGAGACCAGAAAAGAGATCATAAGACTATTATGGTAGTGGAACAGACAAGAGATATGGCGGCATATGAAAAGACAGGAAAGTATGAGGGGGTATATCATGTCCTTCATGGTGCAATAAGCCCGATGCTTGGAATCGGACCGGCTGATATCAAGTTAAAGGAGCTTATGGTAAGACTTCAGGGAGATGTTAATGAGGTTATCATTGCAACCAATTCTAATCTTGAGGGTGAGACAACAGCAATGTACATAAGCAAAATGATAAAGCCAACAGGAATTAAAGTGACAAGAATTGCAAGCGGAGTACCTGTAGGCGGGGATCTTGAATATATCGATGAGGTTACACTTTTAAGAGCGTTAGATGGAAGAACCGAGCTTTAACATTCGGATAAGAACTGGTGTTTAAGATCAAGATAAAAAGCTGAGTTGCAGGATTAGTGCCTGAGCGCACCAGACACTAATCAATATGTGTAAAATGCGTGCGCAGAAATGAAGAATACTATGGCAGAGAATATGACAGGTGATATCATATCGGATCACCGTGAGCGAATGCTTAATCTGAAGAAATATTATCCATTCTTCAGATTAATAGATACATCATTTTCTAATTTCAAGGACGGCAAGTACGAAATCCTTGATATGGGCTATATAGTTATGGCAGTTCTCCGTTTCTTTATAGAGGAGAATAACTTTAAGGAAAAAGATGTTACATATCCCGAATATCTTGATTTCTTAAGGCTGATACTTAAGAGAGATTTCGGGCTTGATTTGAATGAACAGGACAGCAAAGATATTGCTGATTATATATTTGACAAGATAAAGAATGATGGCAGACCATTTGAATTCTCGTATTTTGACCCGGTGGACAGGAAAAAGAGAGTCTCAAGAATGAAGATAATCGAGAGTTCGATAAGGGACAATACCGTGTGGTATTCGATAAGTCCGGATGCTATTGAATTCTATCTTGATACCAAGGAAATCAAGGACGAGAGCAGGATAAGCGTATCCCAGCTCCTTCTTGAAAAAATGATTAATTCACAGAACTTCCGTGGCGGAGTTGAAGTCGTTGAAAGAATCAACGAAGAGGTCAACCGTCTTAAGTTAAAGAAGAATGAGGTCATGACAATACTGTCGGGTGATGTATTTGCAGGAATAGAGGCTTATGAGGAATTTGTCAAAACAGGAATGAAATGGTTTGATGATGAGGAAAAGCTTTTTAAGAAGAACCGTGACCTTATTGCGAAATCAATCGAGAAGCTTAATGCGTCAGGCAGCACAGGCGAAGGCTATTACAGGACGATGAACGAGATATACAGCCTTGAGACACAGCTTAAGCAGGCGATGAACAGGCACAGTGAGCTGTTAAAGGATTGTACAGAAATGCAGAAAATGACCGATGATGCAATAAGACGCGCGAAGCTTGGCAGATTAAGAAGCCATATGGATTTCACATCGGCACTTTCAGATATGATTAAGAGGGACAATGCAGATATATTAGTCACAATGTTAAGTCCGCTTCTAAAGCCGAACATAAGAAAGACATTTGACCTGATAAGCATTGATGACGCGCTTATGGTGAAGCCTCCAAGATATGAGGAGAAAGAACTTATAAGCAATGAAAGACCGGAAGATATCGAGTTTGAAGATGAGATTGAGGAGAAGAGAATTAAGGATAATTACATATTCCTTATGAAAAATCTTGTTGCGTGTTTGAAAAAATCGGATATTATAACTCTCGGTCAGTTTGCAGACGCAATGAAGAGAGCGTATGGAGAGCAGGTTTTAAGAAATGCGGATTTTTTCTCTTTCTTTGTCAATCTGTGTCAGAAGGATGAATACCAGCTTGGCGGTGATGCAGGGGAAGATACATTTCTTGATGCATACTTAGAGGAAGGCTTTAAGGATTCGGAAAGCTTTACATTTGTAATAAGAAAAGGGCTTGACGGTCAGGTTACATTGTCGGATAACTGCGTGATGGCAGATGTTGAATTTGTACGAAAGGAAGCACATGGAGAATAGAAATCTAGATAAGGCGCTGGACATAGTTTCTAAGCTTATCACAGGGGAAAATGTGTCTGAGAGGGGCGCAAATGCGGCTCTTTATCAGGAATACAATAATAACGCAGAAGTGTATGACATCGTTCATATGTCTTTAAAGAAATTTAATCTTAACATATACGAATATAATAACGGATTGTATGTGAGCGCAGGTGATAACAACAAGGTGTTCGGATATTCCAATGAGGAATTAAGAAATGTACTTGGCTTAAGGGTTAATAAAGAGTTATATCTTGCGTATTTCATAATCTACAACATAATAACAGAGTTTTATTCAGATACGATGAGTTCTACTTATGCAGAATTCATAAGGGTAGAGGATATCATTAAAAATGTTGATAAGACAACAGGCGGTATTGTCGATAAGAGTGCAGGGCTTGTGCTTGATGAGGTTGAGGAGAACAGCTTTAAGCAGATAGCACTTACATGGGATGAGTTGCCGGTGACAACAGTAGAGGATCAGACAGGGGCGAGAGCAGCAAGAAATTCCAAGTCGGGTATGGTAAAGCTTGTGCTTAATTTCTGTGTTGCACAGGAACTTTTAGTTGAGAGTCAGGACAGATATTATCCGACAGACCGATTCAGAAGTCTTATAGAGAATTATTTTGATGATTACAGAGGACGATTTGCCGAGCTTATGAATGGAGGAAGAGATGCCGCAGATTAACAGAATCAGAGTTAATAATGTTAAATATAATTTCGGTACACAGGTGTATGACGATTTTGTAATGCGCTTCAACTGCCAGAATACCATATATGACCTTGCCAATGGTGGTGGTAAGAGTCTGCTTATGCTGCTTCTTATGCAGAATATGCTCCCTAACTGTACGCTTGATGACAAGCAGCCGATAGAGAAGCTTTTCAGACAGGGAAGCGGTAACACATGTATTCATTCTTTAGTAGAGTGGAAGTTAGACCCATGCTATCAGAAGGATGGATTCAGGTTCATGACTACAGGCTTCTGTGCAAGAAAGGGCAGAGGCACAGAGGATGAGACACAGGATGGACAGGAGCAGACAGCATCTTCTGCCAGTGTTGAATACTTTAATTACTGCATATTCTACAGAGAATTCGGGGACAATGACCTTAAGAATCTTCCGCTTGTAAATAACGGGGAGAGAATTACATATAATGGACTTAAGGCTTATCTTCGTGAGCTTGAGAAGAGCGAGTACAAATATATTGTTAAAATATTTGACAGAAAAGGCGATTATCAGAGTTTTATAAGCAATTATGGAATATATGAGAGTGCATGGGAAATTGTCCGTGGAATTAACAAGACAGAGGGACATGTAAGAACATATTTTGAGTCAAATTATAAGACAAGCCGTAAGGTTGTGGAGGATCTGCTTATAGAGGAGATTATCCAGAAATCCTTCAATAACAAGCTGTCAGTTGATAATGATGAGGGCATGATGGCACAGACTCTTATGGATATCAAGGACAAGTTAGTGGAGCTTTCCAAGAAACATTCACAGCTTGGAGCATATGACAGCCAGATTGCAGCTATCGACAGTTTTAAGGAATATTTGTCGACATACGAAGCATTTTATAACAGAAAAGAAGAGATAGAGAAGCAGCTTTATGACCTGCTTCTTGTTGCCATGAGCGAAAGTGACAAGAAGGATAAGGAACTTAAAAGTCAGGATGACCTTATCACTAAAATGCATGACGAGCTGGCACATGAGAAGGAAGCCATAGCAGTTGCAGAGGTTATGTCTGAAAAGAATTCAATGGCGGGCGTTGAAAGTCTGGTTAAGGAGACAAGAAAGACACTTGAACTTAAGAACGCAGCAATTGCGGAGGCAAGAGGAAAGCTTTCTTTAATGGAATCTGCCAATGATTATAAGGATTATGCAGAATATGAGAAATCCTACAAGGGATTACAGGTTGCCATTGAGAACAGATTAAGAGAAGACACTGACATAACAGCGGAGTTAAAGATACTTGCAGCAGGCTACAGAAAGTTCTATGAGACAGAATCAGGCAGATTAAAGGAAAAGCTTGATATAGCTGTCAACCGTGTTAAGGCGCTTGAGGTCAAGTTGTCAGAGACTAAGGACAACCTTAGAAATGCTGATAAGGAAGCCGCAGGTCTTGGCAGTCTTTCAGATAACCTTGAAAATGAAATACAGGCATTACAGACACAGCTTGGAGAGTTGTTATCTGAGGCAGGAACTGTTGTATGTGAAAATGCGTCTGAAGAATATGATAAGTCATTCAGGGATAAAGAACTGTTAAAGAATGAAGAAGCAAGAATGTCCGAAAAATTCAATGATATACAGCAGCAGTTAATGTCACTTAATGAGACAATATCAGGTAATAAGGCACTTATTGATATATTTACAGAGCAGTCAGAAGAACTTAAAAAGGCTGATGAAGCCGGAAGTGCTGATACAGAGCGCATGGATAAAATCCGTGAAATATATAATGCAGATAATGATGAGGCAATGCTTTCAGTTATTCTTGAGACTTACCAGAAGATGCGTAGTGAATATACAGAGGAATGTAAGTCGGCAGCAGAGCTTGAGAGCTTTATTGACAATGCAAGAAAGGGAACATACATCTGTAAGAGTCCTGAAAGGGACAGACTTAAGGAATATCTTGAGAGCCAGTATGGTTCAGATGTAGTTGAGGGACATGAGTGGTTTGCGGCACTTAATCCTGGACAGAAGAGAGATGTATTAAAGAGAACACCTTTCGTTGAGTACGCATTTGTAATAAAGAATGATTTCGAAAGAATTAAAGCAGATGAAATGCTTAAGGATTTCGGAAGAGGTGCGGCAGCCTATCCTGTTATAAGTGAACAGGTGCTTATCGATACCAAGCTAGAGATTAACAAAGACCTGATTGTGTTTGCATTAAAGGATATGTCATTTCTTCGTGATGATGCAAGACTTGAGACACAGATTAAGCTTGCACAGGAGGAGCTTGAATCACATAAGGCACAGGCAGGAAAGCTGTCAGACAGAATAGAGCTTGTGTGGGATGATTATACATTTGCACTTGTATATAACGCTAAGGCTGATAAGTCTGGTGCTTCTGAGGCAGAGGCAGTCAGATTAAAGATTGCTGACAGCGAGGCGGGAATTATTGAAGCAGAGAAGAAGAGAAGTGCATTAAACGAGTCAAAGGAACAGCTTACAGGTCAGCTTTCACAGACAAGGGCTGACATTGAAGAAAAAGAAAATTCATGCAGGCTTCTTTCACAGATTATTGAGATGAATTCTTCTATAGATAAGAAGTATGAGAAGTTAAAGGGGCTTAAGGCAGACAGTGAAGCCGCAAGAAACCGTGTATACGAATATGAGGAAGCAGTATCTTCTGCAGGTGTTGAATATGAGGCTGCGAGGGATTTTGAGGACAGTACCAGAAAGGCTTATGAGAAAATAGTGAAGTCATGGGAGGAGCAGTATGCACCTTATTATGATGAAAATGTTTCAATAGAAACTGATGACGATACAAGCCGCCTTGATAAAGATGAAATCGAGAGCAGATTCACAGGCTTAAAGACTGCACTTTCACAGAAAAACAGTGATTTTTCAGATAAGCAGGCACTGATGAATCATTTGTCAGCTTCCATGAATAAATGCCGTGATGCAATAGAGTACAGAGGCTATACATTTGACGATATTAAGGCTAAGTATGAAGCTGGAGAGATTATTGCAGCAGGTTCGCAGCAGTTAAGAAATGCAAAGGACGCACTGAACAATCTTGTAGGTGCGAGTGATTCTGTAAGAGAGGAACTTGAGGCACAGGAGGCACTTCTTAACAGGCTTGAGGGAAGTATCGCGCATGGTATTAACCAGATTGAGAATAATTATGGAAGCTTTAATGAATTCCCATGTGATGCACCGGAGGAGTTTATCACACAGCATAAGGCACTTATCAAGAAGTTAGAGGATAACACTAAGGTTCAGGAAAAGACACGCAGACAGATGTCAGATTCGTTAAAGGATATTCTTGTCTGCAGAAAAGACCTTGCAAGAATTGTGTCTGACGCAGGCATGCAGATTCCAGAGGAATTCCGTCCGGAGGATGTGGCAGGAATAACTGCTAATCTTACTGAATATGAGGCTGTTCATAAGGAATATGCTTCAATTAACAGGTTGGAGTATAAGAAGGTTGATGAATTTAACAAAAATAAATCTAAGCTTATTGACCTGCTTAATGGCTTCAATGCGGTTGAGCTTGCTGATGAAGTAAGGATATCACTGAATGTTCCTGAAAATGTGGCAAAGACCAGAAGCATGATTGAATCGTTAAATGAGACGAACACATTTATACAGTTAGAAAAAGACCGTGTTGCCAAGGGCATAGAGGATATGCAGATGATTAAGGATAACTTCGAGAACCGTTGTATCCAGACATGCAGCAACATAAAGACAGAGCTTGACCGTCTGCCACAGTTGTCTAACATTAATCTTGACGGTGAACAGATTGCAATTATCAGTTTGCAGATTCCTTATATAAAGGAAGAACTTTACAAGGAAAAAATGTCTGAATATATTGATGAAACTGTATTTATGGCGGAAAGTTTTAAGGAGCCGGCAGAAAGACTTAAGTATATAAGAAACAGACTTTCATGGAAGAGACTTTTCTCTGTTATTGTCACAGACATGAATTCAATCAGAATTAATCTGTACAAGAGAGAAAGAATCAAGGACCAGAGCCGCTACTTAAGATATGAAGAGGCAGTTGGTTCAACAGGACAGTCACAGGGTATATATATCCAGTTCCTTGTCTCTGTGATCAATTATATTGCAAGCATAAACGCAGGAGGAAAAGAGGCAGCAGTGCTCGGAAAGACGATATTTATTGATAATCCGTTCGGTGCGGCGAAGGATATATATATCTGGGAACCTATCTTTAAGCTTTTAAAGACCAACCATGTCCAGCTCATTGTCCCGGCGCGAGGAGCTACTCCGGCTATAACAGGACGATTCGATGTCAATTATGTACTTGGACAGAGACTTGTGGATAAAAAACAGCAGACAGTTGTGGTTGATTACCACAGTCAGGTAGCAGAGAGCGAACTTGAATACGAAAGACTAACTTTTTCACAGGAAAGTTTTGATTTTCTCTAGGTGCTGTGATAAACTGGAAAAAAGCATGTAATGTGAGGTGAACATATTGGACAAGTATGAGTTGACCATTAAGATAGAAAAACTGGATAAGCTTGTAAAGAGCGGGGATTATGTCAATGCTGCCAAGGTTGCTGAGCAGCTTGAATGGAAGAAGATGAAACAGTGGACAGTCATGTCCAATGCCATAGAGGCGTATGTTGCAACAGGGAAATATGATAAGGCGAGAAATGTGTGCATTTATGCCTATAACCGTAAGCTTGGCGGAAGGAGACTTCTGGCAACTCTTATGGAGATGTATGTCAAGCTCGGTGAGCTGGATGATGCGGAGGAGATTTATCAGGAATATGTGGAGCTGGCACCGCGCGATGTGACCGGATATATCCTTCTGTATAAGTTAAAGCGCGCTAAGAAGGCACCTGTCGAGGAGCTTATAACCATTCTTCAGAACTACAAGGATAAGGAGCTTGACGAGGAGTATGAGTATGAGCTTGCGCTTCTCTACAGCGAGGCAGGACTTACCGACAAGTGTGTGAGGGAATGTGATGAGCTGGTGCTGTGGTTCGCAGATGGAATATATGTCGAGAAGGCGTTGAGACTTAAGCAGATGTATGTTCCGCTGACACCGGGGCAGATGGAGAAGCTTGCAAGGCTTGAGAAGCTGTCCTCGCTCGGAATAAACAGCTCAGCTGTGTATGACGGCATGGGCGGTGAGCCGGCGCAGACGGAAGCTGCAGCAACAGAGGCGGAGCCGGACACAGCTTATGGGTATGATGACCGTGCGTACAATAATCATGGATACGATACTGACAACGCCGGTGCGTATGATAATGGAGAATATGATACCCGCGATATTAGTGCGTACGAACAACATGAATATGATACCCACGATACCCGACAGGACTATAATATGTCTTATGAGCCGACAGCTGAGGAAGCAGAGGACTATGACAACGAGGCATTATATGCCCTTGATGAAGAACAGGAGCAACATGAGCAGCAGAAGCCGGGTATCGTTGAGGAGCCTGTGAGCCATGAAGCGGAGCTGGAAGAAACGGAAGAGCCGGAAGAGCCGGAAGAGCCAGAAGAGCCGGAAGAGCCGGAAGATTATGCCGAAGAGGCGGATTCTGCGGATGGGGAGAACAAGCCGGTATACATTGATGATATAGGAAACACAACAGAGTGGTCACCTATAGATATCGATAATGCTATATCAGCGCAGCCGGAGCCTGAAAAAGAAGTTAAACCACAGCCTTTAGAGAAAAAGCCTGCAAAGACAGCTATAAAAGAAGCTATGCAGAAGCTTGAGCCGGATTATGATATAAGTATAAAGGTTCCCGACTATTCAGTATATGACACCAGAAACGTGCAGCAGGAGCTTAAGGCGAATGTCAATGAGATAATGGAGGCATATAAGAACAGGGAGAGAACCGAGGCACTCAGGGAAGCGGCACAGCTTGAAGATATACAGGATGATTCTGAGCCTACGAAGGAAATTATAATCAACAAGCACCAGTGGCGCAAGGCGTCAAGGAATGCAGCAAAGACACATGATGACAATGGAAAAAAGGCTTCGCCCGGCAGTACTGTGTCCGACAGCAGGCTGCCAGATATTAATTCCCTGAAAAATGCCGATATAAGAGAAGTCACGCAGCAGCTTACGCTTGAACAGATGTCGGAGCTTGTAGCACAGCTTCAGGCTGAGCAGGAGCGGAGAAGGAGGGAGGCGGCAGCAGACCGCGAAGCCAACTCCTCACAGATGGACATAACACAGTGGCTTTCCGATTTAGATGATGAGGATGATGAGAAGCAGCCTGATAATCGTGCCACAAGGGAGATTCCTGTAGCTGAGATTAAGAAGATGGTTATGCCTGTCAAATCAGAAGAGGAACAGGCTGAGGCACCACAGCAGCATGCACAGGACAGAAGGCGGGAGCCTGCACAGACTGAGCAGAAGGCAGATGACTACAGCAAAGAGGAGAGGGAAGCTCTCGAGAGGACGGTCAGGGAGATAGCTGCGTCAATCAATCCGGATGGGGAACCGAAGGCAGAATCGGATAAGCAGGAGACTGAAGCTGAGGAGGAAGAATTCGAGGAGATTCCGGATATAGATGACAATGAGAGCATCGAAGAGGAAAATGATGTAAATGATGAGTCAGATGAAACAGGAGGTGTGCCTGATCTTGAACATGCGATAAATGCCGGAATAGAGCAGATAATCGAGGATAATGCCAAGGCAGCTGTAGGAGTTTCTGATTCGGGAAGATATCTGCTCAAGGATGAGGAGAGAGTATTTCTTGACAGATATTTATATATGTCCGGCATGGAGAAGAGGTTGTGCAGATACATCGGAGCTAAGAGAGCTGAGGCTGTGGGAAAGCTTGATAATGCAGGGCATGTAGCCATCATGGGCAGCCGCACCACCGACAAGACAGCCTTTGCAATCAATCTGTTTAAAGCACTTCATGCGTATGACGAAGACCGTGAGCAGAAGCTTGCGCGCATATCAGCGGAAAAGATAAATGAGAAGGGCTATGAGGTGTATGCGGATAAGCTCGCAGGTCAGACTCTTGTAATTGAGAATGCAGGACGGTTAAAGAGGGAAACACTTATCTCAATGTTGAAGCTCAGTCGCAACACGTTGTTTATTATCATAGACGAGGAGTTCGAGATAAATAAGCTTTTTGCGGACAATCCGGATCTTGCAGATAATTTCACGGGCTGCTTCTTACTCAAGCAGTATACGGTAAATGAGCTTGTGGATATTGCCAAGGATTATGCGGAGAGTCAGGGATGGAGAGTTGAGGATAAGGCACTTTTAAAGCTGTATCTGATACTCAGCCAGGTTCCGAATGATGATCAGGGTAATGCTGTTGAACTGGTGAAGGAGATAATGAACCACGCTGCCGGACATGCGAAAAACAGGCTTGGCAATAAGCTTTTTGGCAGATTCCGTTCTGTTCTTACCATCAAGGAGGGTGATTTAAGCTCAGAGGATGAGTATGAAGATGACGAGGACGAAGAGAATACGGAAGCTGAGGAGGATACGCAGCCGGATGACTCTATAGAGAACGACAGGGATAAGCCTAAAAAAGAGAAAAAATCACGAGCCT
>OHHT01000374.1_pt1 | contig 17132 bp, 10 predicted proteins | sample 1568061 | NCBI WGS metagenome assembly OHHT01 (sample SAMEA3879550, study PRJEB24766) | human gut metagenome | biome: human-associated habitat; feature: feces | place: USA | collected 1985/1987 | reverse complement strand
CCCGGGCCGCATCTTGAGCGTCCCCCCAACCCAAGCCATAAAGCGCGGCTGACTCACAAAATGAAAGAGTCGGCCGCGCTTTTCACATACTTTTATATTCCTGTCACAGCTCAAACACACTCAAACCTCGCTCTATTTTTGTCCCATAGCGAAATTATCCGTAACTTCGCGCTGAAATTTCTTCATTATCAATCATTATGGCTACAGCTCTGGTTAACACCAATTTCAACTTCCCCGGACAGACATCCGTCTATCACGGCAAAGTGCGTGACGTTTATTCAATCGGCGACGACACCCTCGTCATGATCGCAACCGACCGCATATCGGCTTTCGATGTGATCCTCCCCAAAGGCATCCCCTACAAAGGTCAGGTGCTCAACGAAATCGCTACCTACTTCCTCGACTCCACCGCCGACATCGTGCCCAACTGGAAGCTCGTCACTCCCGACCCGATGGTCTCCGTAGGCCTCCGTTGCGAAGGCTTCCGCGTAGAAATGATCATCCGCGGCTACCTCACCGGCAGCGCATGGCGTGAATATCAGGCCGGATGCCGTGAGCTCTGCGGCGTGAAGCTCCCCGAAGGAATGCGTGAGAATCAGCGTTTTCCCGAACCCATCATCACCCCCACCACAAAAGCCGAAGCCGGACACGACGAAAACATCTCCCGCGAGGAAATCATAGCTCAGGGCATCGTTTCGGCCGACGACTACGCCGTGATGGAAGACTATACCCGCCGCCTATTTGCCCGCGGACAGAAAATGGCCGAAGAAAAAGGCCTCATCCTCGTCGACACCAAATATGAATTCGGCAAACACAACGGCAAAGTATATCTCATCGACGAAATCCACACCCCCGACTCGTCGCGCTACTTCTACGCCGACGGCTATCAGGAACGTTTCGAAAAAGGCCTGCCCCAGCGCCAGCTCTCCAAAGAATTTGTGCGCCAGTGGCTTATCGAACACGGCTTCATGGGCAAGGAAGGACAGCAAGTCCCCGAAATGACCGACGAATTCATCCAGACGGTTTCCGACCGCTACATCGAGCTCTACGAACAGGTCACCGGACAGCCGTTCATCAAAGCCGACGAATCGAACCTCTCCACACGCATCGCCGACAACGTGCTCGACTGCCTTCAGAACCTCAGCCTCTGATCCACCGCCAACATCCATCACTCATCCCGCGCCACTCCGACGGGAAGCCCGACAATGAACTGCGAGAATATCAACCCCTACACCGGCGACAGCCGCAACAAGTCGCAGCAGGTGCGCGAAATGTTTGACAACATCGCCCCCGCTTACGACTTCATGAACCGGGCCATGACCTTCGGCATCGACCGCCGATGGCGGCGCAAAGCCGTCGACGGCCTGCGCGACCGCCATCCCGTCGACATACTCGACGTGGCCACGGGCACCGGTGATCTCGCTATGCTCATCGCACGGCGCATCGACGGATCGCGCATCACCGGCATCGACCTGTCGGAAGGCATGATAGGCATCGGCCGCAAAAAGATAGCCGACGCAGGCCTCGCCGGACGCATCACGCTCCGCACCGCCGACAGTCTGGCCATGCCATTTGCCGACGACACTTTCGACGCCGTCACCGTGGCCTACGGCGTGCGCAACTTCGAAAACCTGCTTCAGGGCTACCGCGAGATGCTGCGCGTGCTCCGTCCCGGCGGCACACTCTGTGTCATCGAGCTCGCCACGCCCGCCTCGCCGCTCGTGCGCCCCTTCTACAAATTCTACACCCGCTGCATCATTCCAGCCGTCGGGCGCCTCGTATCGAAAGATGTGCGCGCCTATTCCTACCTGCCCGAAAGCATCGCCGCCGTGCCGCAGCGTGCCGGCATGACTCAGCTCATCGGTCAGGCCGGTTTCACCGACGCCTCTTTCCGCTCGCTCACCTTCGGCACATGCTGCATCTACACAGCGGTCAAGCCGAAATAGCAATACACCCTCACAAGCAACCATTATTACACATTAAAAAATATGAACATCAAGACAATCTCCATTGCAATGGCCCTCAGCCTGACAGCCACCGCCGGCGTCAGCGCACAGGAACATCTGCACAGCCTCGATGCCTCGCAGATCGACGACTCGATCGCTCCCGGCACCGACTTCTACGGCCACGTCAACCATAAATGGCAGCTGGCCAACCCTCTCACCCCCGAGCACGCCCGCTACGGCAAATTCAACGTGCTCAGCGACACATCCGAAGTGCGTGTGAAAAATCTCGTGCTCGGCCTCTCCGACGCCAACCCCGAGCCCGGCACCATAGCTTTCAAAGTTGCCACCATCTATTCGCAGGCCATGGACTCCGTGCGCCGCAATGCTGAAGGCGCCGCCCCCATTCAGGCCGACCTCCGCAAAATCGAAAACACTCCCCACGACGGCATGGAAGATCTCTTCCTCTGGATGCAGGCCAACTATGCCTCGCCCTTCTTCAACGCAGGACCCCAGGAATACCTCGCCAACTCGTCGCAGTATGCCATGTATGTCAGCGGCGGCGGCATTGGCCTCGGCGACCGCGACTACTACCTCAAAAACGACAAACGCAACAAAGAGGTGCGCGAAGCCTATCAGAACCTCATCGTGCGCCAGATGATGAACGCCGGCTATAAGAAAAGCGTGGCTAAACGCATCATGCGCAACGTCATGAAAATCGAAACTGCCATCGCCGACTCCACATGGACCCGCGAACAGAGCCGCAACATACCCGCCATGTACAATCCCCGCTCTTTCGCTCAGCTCAAAGAAATGTATCCCAACATCAACTGGGACCGCTTCTTCATCGAAACAATGGGCATCGAATCGCCTGAGCAGGTGATCGTTACCGAAATCAACACCGTCAAGAAAGCCAACGACCTCATGGGCTCGCTCACCGACCGCGAAATCAAGGACTATTATCTCTGGAAATATGTGGCACAGGCAGCCGGCCGCCTCAGCGACGACTTCGCCGACGCAGCATTCGACTTCTCCAAAGTGGTGAGCGGCGTTCAGCAGCAACGCCCGCGCTGGAAACGCGCTCTCGGCGCCACCGAAGGCGCCATGGGCGAAGCCATCGGACAGCTCTACGTAGAGAAATACTTCCCCCAGTCGTCGAAAGACTACATGGTAGGCCTCGTTGAAAACCTCCGCACCGCCCTCGGCAAACACATCATCAACCTCCCCTGGATGAGCACCGACACCAAGCTCAACGCCATCAAAAAGCTCAATGCCTTCACAGTCAAGATCGGCTATCCCGACAAATGGAAAGACTACTCGACAATGGAAGTCGACCCCAACCTCTCCTACTACGAAAACATGCACAACATCGGCATGTGGCATCAGAAAGAATACTACAAGAAATGGGGCAAACCCGTTGACCGCACCGAATGGGGCATGACACCTCAGACCGTCAACGCCTACTACAACCCCCTGGCCAACGAAATCGTTTTCCCGGCTGCCATCCTTCAGGCTCCCTTCTTCGATCCCGAAGCATCCGACGCTGAAAACTACGGCGGCATCGGCGTGGTTATCGGCCACGAGATGACACACGGATTCGACGACCAGGGCCGCAACTTCGATGCCAACGGCAACATGACCGACTGGTGGACACCGGCCGACGCCGAAGCCTTCAACGCTCTTGCCAAAGGTCTTGGCGAACAGTTCGACGCCGTCGAAGTGCTCCCCGGCCTCCATGCCAACGGCACCTACACCATGGGCGAGAACATCGCCGATCAGGGCGGCCTCCGCATTGCCATGACCGCATTCCTCGACTCTCAGAAAAAGAAAGGCGTCGACGTAGCCACAGAAACCATCGAAGGCTTCACACCCGCTCAGGTTTTCTACATGAACTACGCCAACCTCTGGGGTCAGAACATCCGCGACGAAGAGATCCGCTCGCTTACGGCAGGCGACGTTCACTCTCTCGGTGAAAACCGCGTCAACGTCACCCTCCGCAACCTCGAACCCTTCTTCACCGCTTTCGGCATCACCGAAGGCCAGCCGATGTACCGTCCGGCCGAAGAACGCGTCGTGATCTGGTAACCCCTCACCACGTCACATCATCCCATAAAGAGGCCCGCCCCACCGGCGGGTCTCTTTTTTGCTGTCCCAGAGCCCCCGGAAAACGCCTGTAAACAGCCAAAAAACAGCACCGGTCCGGCACGCCTTTTCACATAAAAATCAATATTATTGAAAAATTGTTAACCTCACCCACATTTATGACATTAATCATATCCCATAACATTAGTTGTGTGTAATTTTGCACGTTGTAAACAACATCTCGGCCGCTGGCAGCACTCTGATGCTGACTGTTCAGGCAAGTTTGCAAGCGTGCCAACAATGGTTTATGGCAATTGTTTATACTTTTGGATGCACATGCGATTGCATCACCTCAATAACCGAAAACAAATCAAAAAGGTAAAATAAGATAATGTTTAAAAGTAAGATTATGAACGTTAGAATGTTGAAAGGCATTGCCGCGTTTGGCATGAGCCTGACATTAGGCGTTGCCGCCACATCGTGCAAAAATGGCGACGATGCTGCCGCAAAGCAACAGATGCCGGCTCCTTCGGTGGCCGTCATGACTGTTTCGGCCCAGAATGCCGACAACCAGAAAGAATATCCTGCCAAAATCGAAGGCAAGACCGACATCGCAATCCGTCCGCAAGTCACCGGATTCATCACTAAAGTGTGTGTCGATGAAGGCCAGACCGTAAAAAAAGGCCAGACACTCTTCATCCTCGACCAGGTGCAGTATAAAGCCGCCGTCGACAACGCCCAGGCCGCTGTCAACTCCGCTCAGACAGCCGTCAACACAGCTGCCATGACAGCCGACACCAAGCGCCAGCTCTTTGAGAAAAACATCATCAGCGCCTACGACAACCAGCTCGCCCAAAATCAGCTCGCCACCGCACGCGCCGCCCTCTCACAGGCTCAGGCCGCACTCACTCAGGCCCGTAAAAACCTGTCGTACACTGTTGTGACAGCGCCCTCCGACGGCGTAGTTGGCACCATTCCCAACCGTGAAGGCTCTCTCGCCTCTCCCTCGTCGATGGAACCCCTCACAACGATTTCCGACATCTCAAAGGTATATGCCTACTTCTCACTCACCGAAAAAGACCTTCTCGACATGACCGACAACGGCAACCGTTCACTCGCAGCCGCCATCGACTCCATGCCTGAGGTTACGCTCAAACTCGCCAACGGCTCCATCTATCCCTTCAGCGGCAAAGTTGCCACCGTCTCAGGCGTGATCAACACCTCGACAGGCGCAGCATCGGTGCGCGCTCTCTTCGACAACCCCAGCGGAATGCTCCGCAGCGGCAGCACAGGAGCCATCATCCTCCCCGTAAAGACCGACAACGCAATCGTCATCCCGCAGAAAGCCACTTATTCGATTCAGGACAAGAAATTTGTCTATGTTGTTGAAAACGGCGACACCATTCACTCTCGCGGTATCTCCGTGCTCCCGCAGAACAACGGCCAGGACTACGTAGTGCTCAGCGGCATCAACCCCGGCGAGCGCATCGTTGTTGAAGGCGTCGGCACTCAGTCGGTTCGCGAAGGCATCAAAATCAACCCCGTCGACGCTGCCGCCAAAGCCGGTCAGCAACCCGCACAGCAGGCCAAATAAGCAGCCCGGGCACACTATCTCCCGACACCACCCCCCTCTATCTGAAAGATATCAATCAAACCGACTTAAATAATCGCGGCCCCTCCGCCGCGAGAACTTAAAGCAATGAAATTAGATACATTTATCAACCGCCCGGTGCTCTCGACCGTGATCTCGATCTTCATCGTGTTGCTCGGTCTTATCGGTATGATCTCTCTGCCTATCACGCAGTATCCCGACATCGCACCGCCAACCATCTCGGTGACCACAACATATCAGGGCGCCAACGCACAGGCCGTGCTCAACTCAGTCATCGCCCCTCTTGAAGAGTCGATCAACGGTGCCGAAGGCATGACCTACATGGAATCAACCGCCACAAACACCGGCTCGGCCACAATCAACGTTTATTTCGAACAGGGCTTCGACCCCGACATGGCCGCCGTCGACGTCCAGAACCGCGTGGCAAAGGCACAGAACCTCCTTCCCGCCGAAGTAACGCAGGTGGGCGTGCTCACACAGAAGCGTCAGACTTCGATGCTTATTGGCGTCGCCCTCTATTCCGACAACGACAAATACTCTTCTGAGTTTATCGACAACTACATGAAAATCAACGTTGTCCCCATCCTCCAGCGCGTGAAGGGCGTGGGCGACGTGATGAGCTTCGGCGCCGACTATTCGATGCGCATCTGGCTCAAGCCCGAAGTGATGGCACAGTACAACCTCATGCCTGGCGACGTCACCGCAGCTCTTGCCGAGCAGAACATCGAGGCCGCCCCGGGTTCGTTCGGCGAACAGGGCAACCAGTCGTTCCAGTACACGATGAAATATAAAGGCCGTCTCGACAGCCCCGAAGAATTCGGCGACATCGTGATCCGCGCCACCGAAAATGGTGAAGTGCTGCGCCTCAAAGACGTCGCTGAAATCGAGCTTGGCAAAGTCACCTACGGATTCGGCAACTCATTCAACGGCCACCCCTCCACCATGGCAATCGTGTTCCAGACCGCAGGCTCCAACGCAACACAGATCATCAACGACTGTCTCGACCAAGTTGAACTCATGAAGAAAGATCTCCCCGACGGTCTGCACTTCGCAATCCCGATGAACAACAACGACTTCCTCTACGCCTCGATCCACCATGTGATCCAGACGCTCATCGAAGCCTTCATCCTCGTATTCATCGTGGTATACATCTTCCTTCAGGACTTCCGCTCCACCATCATCCCCGCCATCGCCATCCCGGTGGCCCTGATCGGTACATTCTTCGTGCTCAACCTCATTGGATTCTCCATCAACCTCATCACACTCTCGGCTCTTGTGCTTGCGATCGCAATTGTGGTCGACGACGCCATTGTGGTGGTCGAAGCCGTACACGCCAAGCTTGACGTTGGCTATAAAAGCGCGCGCAAGGCATCCATCGACGCCATGAACGAGATCGGCGGCGCCATCATCTCCATCACGCTCGTGATGATGCTCGTGTTCATTCCGGTGTCGTTCATGCCCGGCACCTCAGGCGTATTCTATCAGCAATTCGGTCTGACAATGGCCATAGCCATCGGCTTCTCGGCCGTCAACGCCCTGACGCTCTCGCCTGCCCTCTGCGCCGTGTTCCTCAAGCCGCACAAAACCGACGACGGCGAAAAGACACCTCTCAAACAGCGCCTCGGCGAAGCCTACTCCGAAGCCGCCGCCACGATGGGCAAACGCTACAAACGCCGCTTCGTGCTCAACATCCACCCAGTCATCACATTCCTCTTCGTGGTGGCTGCCGTAGCCTTCATGGTGCTCGGATGGTACAGCGACGGCAACACCGCCCACCTCATCATTTCCATCATTGTGGCTGCCATCGCCCTCATGGGCGTCTTCGGCAAGCGTTTCCACGCCGGTTTCGAAAAAGGCTACAACCGGTTGCTGAAATTCTACAACAAAGCCACCAACTATTTCATCCATCACAAGATCACTTCATTCGCCATCGTTGCGGCCGCCATAGCCATCCTCGTGGTGCTTATGCAGCGCACCCCGACAGCCCTTGTGCCTAACGAAGACACCGGCGTAGTGTTCGCAATGGTCGATATGCCCCCGGGCACATCGCAGGAACGCACTGAAGAGACCATGGAAAAGGTCGACAAGCTCATCCAGAGCATCCCCGGCGTCGCCTACAGCAACAAGATCCTCGGCTATAGCTTCATAGCCGGACAAGGTCCCACCTACGGCACATTCATCGTCAAGCTCAAGGACTGGTCGGAACGCAACGCATCCGAAAGCTCCGACTCCATCACCATGAAAATCATGGGCATGGCCTCACAGCTTGTCAAAGACGGCCGTGTGATGAGTTTCGCCCCGCCTATGATCACCGGCTACTCCGTGACAAACGGCTTCGAGCTCAAGATGCAGGATAAGACCGGCGGCGACATCAACGAATTCTTCAGCGTGGTGCAGAACTTCCTCGGAGCCCTCAACCAGCAGCCCGAAATCGCCCAGGCCTACACCACGTTCAACCCCTCATTCCCGCAATACCTCGTGGAAGTGGACGCCGCACAGTGTAAACGCGCAGGCATTTCGCCTCAGACAATCCTCTCCACACTGCAGGGCTACTGCGGCGGTATGTACGTGTCAAACTTCAACAGCTTCGGCAAGATCTACCGTGTGATGATGCAGGCCACGCCCGAATCGCGCGTATCGCCCGAATCGCTGATCAACATCAAGGTGCGCAACGGCAACGAGATGGCACCAATCAGCAACTTCGTCAAGCTCACCGAGACCAACGGACCTGACCTTCTCAACCGCTTCAACCTCTTCCAGTCGATCTCCGTTTCGGGTCAGCCGAAACAGGGCGTATCCTCCGGTGAAGCCCTTGAAGCCATCAACCGTGTGGCCGACGAAATGCTCCCGCAGGGCTACGGCTTCGAATATTCCGGTATGACGCGTGAGGAAGCCAACTCGTCGGGCAGCGCAACGGCCATGATCTTCGGTCTCTGTCTGCTCTTCGTCTACCTGCTGCTCTCCGCACAGTATGAAAGCTACATCCTCCCGTGGGCCGTTATCTTCTCCGTGCCCTTCGGTCTGATGGGCACATTCATCTTCGCCGACCTGCGCGACATCTCCAACAACATCTATCTCCAGATCGCCCTCATCATGCTCATCGGCCTTCTTGCCAAAAACGCCATCCTTATCGTTGAGTTCGCCCTCGACCGCCGCCGCAACGGCATGTCGATCGTCAAGGCTGCTCTCGACGGCGCTTCAGCACGTCTGCGACCGATCCTCATGACCTCGCTCGCACTCATCATCGGTCTTCTCCCCATGATGTTTGCCCACGGTGTAGGCGCCAACGGCAACAAAGCCCTCGGCACAGGTTCGGTAGGCGGCATGCTCATCGGCATGATATTCCAGGTGCTCATCGTTCCAGCCCTCTTCGTCATCTTCCAGAAGATCCAGGAACGCTTCACGCCTATGAAATGGAAAGATACCGACAACCGCGATATCGAAAGCGAAATCGAACAATATTCCCGATAAGAATCATCCGAACATGAAACTGAACAAATCATTATTGCTCCCGGCGGTGGCAGTGCTTGCACTGGCCACCCTCGGCAGCTGCAACATCTATAAAAAATACGAGACGCCGACCGACACCGCCCTCATGGCCGAATACAAAAAGGCCCAGGAGGCTTCGATCGACAGCATGGCCTACGGCAACCTAAGCTGGCAGCAGGTGTTCACCGATCCGGTGCTCGCCGACCTCATCAGCCAGGCTCTCGAAAACAACATCGACCTGCGCAACGCCAAGCTCAACGTCGACATAGCCCACGCTCAGCTCAAAGGCGCCAAGCTCAGCTATCTCCCCTCCGTGGCTCTCGCGCCCAACGGCGCAGGCTCGAAATTCTTCGTCACGCCCCACCAATCGATGTCGTGGTCCTATCAGATTCCACTGTCGGTGAGCTGGGAAGTCGACATCTTCGGCAAGATCCTCAACACCAAGCGCGGTGCCGAGGCATCCTACGGTATGAGCAAGGACTACGCTCAGGCCGTCCGCTCGCAGATCATTTCGGCCGTGGCCAACTGCTACTATGGCATCGCAACGCTTGAGGCACAGCTGCAGGTGAGCCGCTCCACAGCCGAAATCTGGCTCCAGAACGTGCAGACCATGAAGGATCTCAAAGAGGCCGGCACTGTCAATGAAGTCGCTGTTGTACAGAGCGAAGCGCAGTACTACGGCATCCTCGGCCAGATCACCGACCTCGAAGTGAGCCTCGACGAGCTCAACAACACCATGTCGCTCCTACTCGGTGTGATGCCCCAGAAATGGACCATCAGCCCCGACGCCGTGCTCAGCGTGCCGGCCATCGTTCGCGAAGGCGTGCCTATGTATGAGCTGGCCATGCGTCCCGACGTAGCCGCTGCCGAGCGCAACATGGCCGTGGCCTACTACGCCACCAACTCGGCCCGCGCCGCATTCTATCCCGGCCTCAACATCACGGCCAACGGCGGTTTCACAAACCTCCTCGGCTCGATGGTCAAAAATCCCGGCGAATTCTTCATCAACCTCGCCGGCTCGCTCACCGCGCCCATCTTCTCGCGCGGCCAGAACATAGCCCGCCTCGAAGCAGCCAAAGCACAGCAGCAGCAGGCAATGAACAACTTCGAAAACACCCTGATGAGCGCCAGCGCCGAAGTGAGCGACGCCATGACACTCTATGAGAAGAGCGTCGAAAAGCAGGATGCCCTCGCCAAACAGGCCGAGAAGCTCGCCCTCGCCGTCGACTACACTCAGGAGCTCCTCAAAGTGGGCGGCTACAACACCACCTACCTCGATGTGCTCACCGCTCAGCAGAGCCTCCTCGCCGCTCAGATCTCGGCTATCACAGCCCGCAACAGCCAGACCCGCGCTCTGATCAACCTCTATCAGGCCCTCGGCGGCGGCCGTTAATCAAATCGTTTGCACAATTAACATCATAACTCCATGAGCAACACGATCAGCCCTCTCGCCTACGTCGACAAATCGGCTAAACTCGGCGACAACATCATCGTTCATCCCTTTGCCTACATCGACGCCGATGTCGAAATCGGCGACGGCTGCGAGATAATGTCCTACACCAGCATCCTCGCAGGCACACGGATGGGCAAAAACAACAAAGTATATCAGAACACCGTGATCGGCGCCGAGCCCCAGGACTTCCGCTGGCACGGCGAAAAAAGCTACTGCTACATCGGCGACAACAACGTAATCCGTGAGCACGTAATCATCAACCGCGGCATCAAGCCCGAAGGAGGCACACGCATCGGCAACGAGACCTTCATCATGGCTGAAACCCACATCGGCCACGACACCGACATCAAAGGCCGCAGCGTGATAGGCAACGGCGTCACCATCGCCGGCGACGCCTCTGTGGCCGAATGTGTCATCCTCTCGTCGGGCGTCATTCTCCATGAAGGCGCCAAAATCGGCGAATGGGTGCTCGTCAAAGGCGGCTGCCGCATTGCCGGCAACGTGCCTCCCTTCGTCATCATGGCCCACAACCCCGCCTCCTACTTCGGCGTCAACGCCGTGGTGCTCCGCAAGCACGGATTCACCGAAGAGCAGATCGACGATATTGCCAAAGCCTACCGCCACATCTATCAGAGCGGCACTTCGGTGTTCAACGCCCTCAAGCGCATCGAGGCCGACATCGACGATGGAACCATCCGCTCTTCAATCACCGATTTCATCAGAGGCTGCAACCTCAAGCTCGTCGCCATACCCCGCGACCTTGAGGACTAATCCTCATTACATCCCCTTATACAATTCAGGCGGTGTATCATAATCGACACACCGCCTGATTTGTATGTTATCCGGAAAGCGCCGGAACAGTCGCCATCAGTGACGGCGTCCCATGCCGGGAGGCGGACCGCCCCCGGGTCCTCGCCATGCATTGCGGTCCACGGGCTCATTGCCCTTGCCGAAGGTGTTGAACTTATAGCTGACCGTAAACATGAAATAGCGCGTCAGGTCGTTGTAGGATATATCGTCAATATAGTTGGCCGTCACGCTGCGCGATATGTTGCTGCGCTGCTGCAGAAGGTCGTAAGCCTTAACCGACAGCGTAAGCGAGCGGTCGCGCAGCAGCTGATAAGAGATGGAGGCGTTCCACATCCATTCGTTCTTGTCGTAGCCCTGCGAATAGCCCTTGGTGGCCGTATAGGTCAGGTCGCTGCTCAGTATCACACCTATCGGCGTATAATAGTAGGCCGAGAATGTCCCGCCGTAGTTATGGACGGTCATGTTGCCGGCCGACTGCAGCGAGTTGGTGGTGTACTGCAGCGAATAGCGCGGCCGCAGTTCAAATTCAAGATTGTCGGGACGGAACGCGATGGAGGGCATGAAATTCCACAGGAGCGAACCGCTGCGGTTGCGGTTGCCGTTGTTGAAGCCCACGCGCTGATTGTACATGATGAACGAGTGGGCGCTCACCTGCCATGCCTTGTTGCGCAGCGGCTGCGAGAACATGGCCATGAGGCGGCCGCTCCACACGCCGTTGACGTTTTCATATGTGGTGGTCTGCGAACCTGTCTCGCGGTCGAACGTTGTGCGCGAAACGATCGAGTTCTGCGTCATGTTGAAGTCCGACATCACCATGATCGAGCGCTGATGCTCGAGATTGAAATCCTGAAAACGCACACGCAGATAGTGGGTGAACGAAGGATCCAGATTGGGATTACCGACAACTATGCGCATCGGGTCGGAATAGTCGGCCACCGGCTGCAGCTGCGTCATCGACGGCTGCGACGAACGTCCGCGATAGTTGATGTTGAGAGTGGTCTGCTTGCTGAAACGCATGCGATAGCGAAGGAACGGGGCCACATTCCACACCCAGCGGGTGTCGATGGCGCGTTCGGGGTGCGTCAGGTTGTCGCTGCTCGAGCTCGACGGCACAAGCGATACGCCGACGTCGAGATTGTGGCGGCTCGACACGTGGCGGTAGCCCACGCGTATGTCCTGGCTGAAGAAGTCGTTGCGGAAGCGGTTGCTCAGCGTGTCGTTCATCTGCAGTGTCGTGTAGTCGATCTCGGGAATCCCGTCGGGGCCGGCCGGCAGCAGCGGATGGTCGTAGACGAGCTTGTCATTGTTGTTCCAGCGATATTGCGCGCTGTAGGCAAATGTCAGATAATTGCCTTTCGTCGGGTCGCCGATAGGCTCGGTCCAGGTCAGGCGTCCCTGCGCGTAATTGGTCCATGTGTGATTTGAGGTGTATTGGTCGTAGACGTCGATCGAATCGTTGAAGTTGAAGAAGCGGTTGAGCGAATACGACATCTCGTTTTCACGCACGTTGCTGTGGGTGTAGCGTGCCTGAACCGAAAACGACCGTCCGGGACGGCTGGCAAAGTTGTGGTTGAATATAGCGTTGATGCCGAACTCGAGGGAGTGTCCGCGCGAATCGTTGTCGTTGAGCGTGCGGCTCACCATCGAGCGCATGGCGTCGCCGGCGCGGTTGACCGTCGAGTCGAGGCTGGTCGAATGGTTGCGGTTGTAGGAGAAGTTGGGCCGCAGCTCAAATGTGTTGAACGAGTCGGGCTTCCATTGCAGGCGGAAGTCGGCGCGTATGTTGTGGCCGCGGTCGCGCGTGTATTTATTGGTGTTGCTCCACGACGTTGAATCGCTGAACAGATACTGGCGGTCCTGAAGCTGGCGGGTGTCGCGGTCGGAGTGCGACCACATGATGTCGCCGCCCACGCGGAATATCTCGCCGCGACCCACGTTGAAGTTCACGCCCAGTGCCTGCGACGTGTTGATGCCGTTGTTGCCGCCGAATCGGCGGAAGCGGTTGCCGTTGCTGTCGGTAAAGCCAAGCTCATTGATATTGTTGAAGTTACCCAAAAGGGTCACCTGATTGTCGTTCCAGAAACGGTTGACGTTAAACGATCCCATATAGCGGTGATCCGTACCGTAGCCGGCCTCGGCGGTGCCGAAATAGCCGTTTTTCATGCCGGGCTTCACAGTGAGGTTTATCACCGTTTCCTCCTCGCCGTCATCCACACCGGTCATACGGGCAAGATCGCTCTTGCGCTGCACCACCTGCAGCTTCTCCACCATATCCACCGGCAGATTCTTCGACGCCACTTTCGGATCGTCGGAGAAGAATTCCTTGCCGTCTATAAGTATCTTACTGACAGTCTGACCGTTGGCAGTGATAGAGCCGTCGGAGCCCACCTCCACGCCCGGCAGGCGTTTCAGAAGATCTTCGACCACGGCATTGGGCTGCGTCTTGTACGACCCGGCGTTGAATTCCACCGTATCCTCGCTCACCTTCACCTGCGTGCGGACGCCTGTGACGCTCACTCCCGCAAGCATGATCGATGATTCGCCGAGCGTGATCGGATCGACCTGCAGCGTCCCCGTCCCGACCGATATATCGGTATATGCACTGCTATAGCCCAGGTAGGAGGCTTCAAGGATATATTTCCCGGATTTGACATCGGCTATGGTGAAGTGGCCGCTGTTGCCGGTCTTCACCCCTTTGACAAACGTTGAATCCTTGGGCGACAACAGACGCACTGTGGCCTGTGGCAGGCTCTCGCCTTCGGTATCGCCCACATAGCCTTTCACAACCCCGCCCCGGGCTGCCGCCGCCGACAACGTCAGGGCGAGCATCATAAAATAAAATCTCAATGTTGAACGGATCATTTTTTTACTGGAATCGGATATTGTAATATTAATAATGTGGAGCCGGCTTATTCAGGAGACTCCACATTTAATGACCGAATCAACGCTGAAAGGTTTAACCCCCTTTTTCGCGTTTTTCAATTTTATCAGACCTATATACAGAATATAGCGACGAATATCCGGATATTAACAATTATCAATGCCGGCCTTCTCGATATCCCATTCCGGCCGGAGGCATCGCTATGCCGGGATTGCTGCCGTTGAGCATCCCCGGGCGGATATTGCCCGAAGGTGCCGAAGGCACTGACGGCACGGGATCCTGCGTTGCAGGCGGCGTCGACGGCACGGAGGGCGTCGGCGGCGTGGGGTTGCCGATGCCGGGACGCACGTTTCCGCTCGGACGGTTGTATATCGGGCCCGACATACCGGGACGCGTAGGAGGCGGCAGCAAGCCCCCGGGATAGAGCTGGCCGCCCCAGTAGACCGGCGACAGAAGCGGTGCGCCGGGCAGCGACGGATACCAGTCGTTGTCGATGCCCGCACCATAGTAATAATAATCGCCCGGATCCGTGTCGACACCCCAGACGGCGTCACACGAGCTAACCGTCACCGCAGCAGCCGTGACTGTCACAGCTGCAAATATTTTAATCAAGCGTTTCATATCCGTTGTTTTTTTACTCCTTAGTTATATAATACTAACAATCCACAGCCCTGAATGTTGAACGTCGGCGAATATTAGCGGCGAATATTAGCGGCGAATATTAGCGGAATATTGGCACACGCAATTAGCCCCTAAAAAAGCTTGCTTTTCGAAAAAATTCGTACCTTTGCACGTTAATACTTACTGCGCGTGGAAACCAAATATATTTTCGTTACTGGAGGCGTTGTTTCCTCCCTTGGCAAAGGCATCATCGCTGCCTCTTTGGCCTGTCTTCTCAAAGCCCGCGGATATCGCGTGACAATCCAGAAATTCGACCCTTACATCAACATTGATCCGGGCACGCTCAACCCCTATGAACACGGTGAATGTTACGTGACCGTCGACGGTCATGAAGCCGACCTCGACCTCGGACATTACGAGCGTTTCACCAATGTTGAAACCACACGCGCCAACAACGTCACCAGCGGACGCATTTTCCAAAGCGTCATTGACAAGGAGCGCAGAGGCGATTATCTTGGCAAGACCGTCCAGATCATCCCGCACGTCACCGACGAAATCAAGCGCAACGTGAAGTTGCTTGGCAACACGGGACGTTTCGACTTTGTCATCACTGAGATCGGCGGGGTTGTGGGTGACATCGAATCTCTTCCATTCATCGAAGCAGTGCGTCAGCTGCGGTGGGAGCTCGAAGAAAACAGCCTTTGCGTACACCTCACCTATGTGCCGTTTCTCCACGCGGCCAAGGAGCTGAAAACAAAGCCCACGCAGCACTCTGTCAAGCAGCTGCAGGAAGAAGGCATCCAGCCCGACATCCTCGTGCTCCGCACCGAACACGACATCCCCGCCGACATGCGGCGTAAAATAGCACGCTTCTGCAACGTGGCTCCCGATGCCGTGGTCCAGAGCATCGACCGCCCTTCGATCTACGAAGTGCCCGTAGGCATGCACGAGCAGCACCTCGACGAAATCGTACTCCGAAAAATGAACGTAACACCTGAAGGGGAACCCGACATGACGGCTTGGATGCAGTTCCTCGACAGGATGCATTCAGCTACCGAAACCGTCACCATCGGCCTCGTAGGCAAATACGTCGAGCTGCAGGACGCCTACAAATCCATCAATGAATCGCTGTTTCAGGCAGCCACTTACAACAACCGCAGGCTCGACCTGCGCTACATCCACAGCGAAAAGCTCAACGACGACAACGCCGACGAACAGCTCTCCGGCCTCGATGGCGTCATCGTGGCTCCCGGCTTCGGACAGCGAGGCATCGAAGGCAAATTCGTAGCCCTGCGCTGGTGCCGCGAACACGATGTCCCGACATTCGGTATATGCCTCGGCATGCAGTGCATGGTCATCGAGTTCGCACGCAACGTCCTCGGCCTCACCGACGCCAACTCCACCGAGATGAACCCGGCCACACCCCACAACGTCATCGACCTTATGGAGGAGCAGAAGAGCATCACCGAGAAGGGCGGTACCATGCGTCTGGGGGCCTACGACTGTATTTTGCGGCCGGGGTGCAAAACCGCCGAGGCCTACGGTACTACCACGGTGCGCGAGCGTCATCGCCACCGCTTTGAATTCAACGAAGCATACCGACAGCGCTTTGAGGAAGCCGGTATGCAATGTGTAGGCGAGAACCCCGAGACGCATCTTGTCGAAGTTGTCGAGGTGCCGCAATTGCGTTGGTACATAGGTACGCAATACCATCCCGAGTATTCGTCCACGGTGCTGCATCCCAATCCGATATTCTTATCCTTTGTACGTGCGGCTATAGCCTACGATAAGGACAAACAACAGAACGATAAATAATTAGAATAAGTCATAACCGTTAAACAAAGCAGACATACGGCATGAGCGACATCCGGTATTGAATTACGATGGCGAGCCATGGCTGAAGATATGTCAGATAGAAACGTAAAAACATTATAAACACCACAAATGGATAAAAACACCCTTACAGGCTTGCTGTTGATGGGTGCTGTGCTCTTTGGCTTCATGTACTGCAATCGTAGCAGCCAGGAACAGCACCGGCAGGCAGCCACCGAGCAACACGTTCGACTACTTTTTGAATGTTGACTCTCCACTTCCGTGCGTTCTACACTCTTTCACCGTTCGTGTTTTCTCTTGTCTGCCTCGCCTCTCAGCGCAACAGTTGATATTATATCAGCACTTCCCTCTTTTGTAAACCCCTTTTTGACAATTTTTTTATCTTTTTTACATTATCGGCAAATTTGT
>OHHT01000366.1_pt1 | contig 17460 bp, 12 predicted proteins | sample 1568061 | NCBI WGS metagenome assembly OHHT01 (sample SAMEA3879550, study PRJEB24766) | human gut metagenome | biome: human-associated habitat; feature: feces | place: USA | collected 1985/1987 | reverse complement strand
GCAAAATTCAACAACGTCGGCTTCCACGGTCTTGCCCGTTACCGCTCCGCAGCCTCGGCTATGAGCTGGGATCTCGGCTACGAGCCGTTCATCACCAATTTCAACGTTGGCAACGGCAAGTTCTTCAACTATGAAGGCAAACGCATGAACGATATCGAATGGTACAACATCGGCGTTCAGGACTATATGCCGACATGGCGCTGGTGGTGGGCAACATCTTTCATCGGCAAGACTGCGGCTACCGGAATGACCGCCGCATTCAGCTGGGATGACGCATATCTGGGCGGTTCTTGCCTCAGTATCACCGGCTCTACATCGTCGAAGCAATATCTCCACCTGCTCAAGACCAAATATGATCTTAAATCCGGCGATGAAATCGTGGTGCGCTACAAGCTCATCAAAGGCTCTGCCAATGCCTATCTCTCTTTGAGCGCCGAAGGCTCTGAGACCACCGAGATCGCAAAATCGTTAATCACAAACGAGACATGCCCCAACAGCGAGGAATGGCAGACTCTCAAACTTATTGTCGGCACAGATGTTGAACTTGACAACAAGACTCTGGCAATGGTTGCATTGCGTTTCGACAATGCGTCAAACGCGCAGATCTATCTCGGAGAATTCTCAATCGTACGTGGCTCATATCCCGCCCCCACGGCTCCTACTGTCACAAAAGCGGAGGTGAAACGCAACCATTATAAAGGCGTCGACGTGAAAATGATCTTCAACGTACCCAACACCATTGAAGACAAAGCCAATGGCCGTCCCTGCTACAACGACGAAGTGAACAACGTGTTCTATAAGATCTACACTCAGGAAGAGGGCGGAGAGCCGATGCTTTACGGAATCACCACTACCTGGGCTGCCATGCTTTATTCCGTTCCCTGCTCTTCGTCGAAAGTTCGCGTGGGCGTATCAGCCGTGAATTTCGACCACTCACAGGAATCGGAGATAGCATGGTCTGAAAATTGGCTTGACGTACCATCCACACGTGTCTACTCCGACGATATAACGATCAGCAAAGAGATTATCACACCGGACGAATCTTTCGTTCTCGCAACTGTGGATCCCATGCGCTCGTTTACATGGCAGATTATTGACAAATCAGGCAATGTGGTAGCGGAAAGCGACGGTGAATCGAAGGAGTGGACTTGCAACGGACTCTCCTCCACAGGCTACTATGACGTGAAGGTTATCGGACCCAACAACAACAGCTCCGATGCAAACGCATCGATCGTCTACAGCAATCGCATCAGCGTGACTCCGGCGGCCACCGGACGTCTGCCTGAAATCCTTTCCATCACCGCCAACAACCAGACCTCTGATGTGGATATTATGGAAGGCAACGATGTGACATTCGCCTACACCGGCCGTGAAGCAGACGGATTCTCGTCACGCGGTCTGCATCTGGGTGGTGTTGAATTCGGTGTTTACGCCGATGATCTGGGTCTGAACGGCACTCAGTCGTTCTCGGTTGCCGGCTGGATAAAAATGCTCGCTCTTCCCGAAGGAAGTTCCAAGTTCTTCGACATCCGCGCTTCTGAAGCCGGCTGGACCGGTGGCGAAAGTGGCTGGCAGTGGTCCGACATCAATGAAAACGGTTCATTTGCATTCATAAACAATGGCTTCGGAGTTAACTCGGCAGGCACAGGCGGTCCCCAGACGACAAAATCAGCCGAGAATCTGCCTACCGATGCATACTTTGCCGTAGGCAAGTGGACACACTTCGCTTTCGTATATACTTTGAGCACTTCATCGTTCAAGCGCGAAATCTATATCGACGGCAACCTTGTGCACACTGACACCTACACCACCAATTCAGTGTTTAACGCAGCTGAAGGCCGCACAGCGCAATGGTGGACTGATTACACCGTACGCAACCGCCTGTCACTTGGCGGTGGCCGCTCGGCTCAAGTATCGAATGAAATCGGCGGCAAACGCTTCGAAGGTGTTCTGGACGACTTCTCCGTATGGAACAAGGCCATGACAGCCGAAGAGGTGAAGGCTTCACTTGAAGGTCTTGACAAAAACAACCTCCCCGGCAGCGTACTCGCATTCTGGGATTTCGAAACTGTAGCTGATACCGAAGGTGTGATTCCTTGTGTCGGTGGATCCAAGAATATCAACGCATACTATTATGATATTACCGGAGCCGATACCGGCGCTCAGGGCTATCCTGTCAACACCAAGCATGACTACACCTCAGGATGTCCTTTCCTTGCCAGCACAGCATTCCCGGTTGTCACTGTCGCAAACTTCCAGGTCAACGGTGCAAAGGTTGGAAATGCCACAGGCAATGCCACTGAAGGCAGTGCTGTCGCCAATTATGCAAATAGCGGCGTCTACAGCGGAAAACTGACCCTCACCAACGAACTGGGTTCACACACCATGGCTCTCCCCGTGGTCAATGTGAAAGATCTCGCAGGAATTGACGGTATCGATGCCGATGGCGACAATATCAAGACATACGTGGTGAATGACATTCTCTTCGTAATGGCCGATGCCGATGGCGAATATGGAATCTCCGTATACAACATCAGCGGCATGCAGATGGCGTCGCGCTCAATGCATATTGCCGCAGGCGAAACTGCCGCCATTAATTTCGGCGTTCCTTCGGGCGTGTATATCGTACATATCACGAAAGACGGCGTAAATGCAGGCGCTTTCAAAGTGCTGAAGAAATAGCATAAGGTGACCGCATGCTCATGCGGTCTTTAAATTCCAACGAGAGGGTTCGGTGCAAAATACCGGATCCTCTCTTTTTATTTTTACAGAAATTGAACCCGAGAAACTGCATTCTCAAAAAATAGACTGATATGTGCGGTTATACTCGCATAATTGATTAAAAAATATTACATTTGCTGTTGAAAAAACGCATTTATGCGGAAATAGCTGTAAATCTATATTTCAACCCAATCATTGAATCACTTGAACAACATGAAAAATTACCCTAAAATCGGCATTCGTCCGACCATTGACGGACGTCAGGGCGGAGTGCGAGAAAGCCTTGAAGAGAAGACCATGAATCTGGCCAAAGCAGTGGCCGACCTCATCACCACGAATCTCCGCTATCCCGACGGCACACCGGTTGAGTGTGTGATCGCCGACACGACGATAGGGCGCGTGGCCGAAGCGGCCGCATGCGCCGACAAGTTTGAGCATGAAGGCGTGGGCGCCACCATCACCGTCACCTCCTGCTGGTGCTATGGCTCGGAGACGATGGACATGAACCCGTACTGGCCCAAAGCCGTGTGGGGCTTCAACGGCACCGAGCGTCCGGGCGCCGTGTATCTTGCCGCCGTACTTGCCGCTCATGCCCAGAAGGGTCTGCCTGCATTCGGCATCTACGGTCACGACGTGCAGGATCTCGATGACAACAGCATACCCGCCGACGTGGCCGAGAAGCTGCTGCGTTTCGCCCGCGGCGCCGTTGCCGTGGCCTGCATGCGCGGCAAGAGCTATCTGTCGATAGGCAGCATGTGCATGGGCATCGCCGGCTCGATTGTAAGTCCGGAATTTTTCCAGGAATATCTGGGCATGCGCAACGAATCGATCGATGAGACAGAGATACTTCGCCGCATGGACGAAGGGATCTACGACCATGACGAATATGCCAAAGCGATGGCCTGGACCGAGAAATATTGCAAGGTTAACGAGGGCGAGGACTTCAAGAACCGCCCCGAGAAACGCAAAAGCCGCGAGCAGAAGGACGCCGACTGGGAGTTTATCGTAAAGATGACACTGATAGTGCGCGACCTCATGAAGGGCAATCCGCGCCTGAAAGAGATGGGATTTAAAGAAGAATCGCTCGGGCACAACGCCATAGCCGGCGGCTTCCAGGGCCAGCGCCAGTGGACAGACTGGAAACCTAACGGCGACTACACCGAGGCGCTGATGAACACTTCGTTTGACTGGAACGGCATCCGCGAGGCATTCGTGCTTGCCACCGAGAACGACGCATGCAATGGTGTGGCGATGCTCTTCGGCCACCTGCTCACCGGCTGCGGTCAGATGTTCTCGGACGTGCGCACCTACTGGAGCCCCGAAGCCGTGAAACGCGTGACGGGCAAAGAGCTGACCGGACGTGCAGCGGGCGGCATCATCCACCTGATCAACTCGGGCGCCACGACACTCGACGCCACCGGCGCAAGCATAAACGAAAAAGGCGAGCCTTGCATGAAACCGTCGTGGGAGATGACCGAGAAAGATGTGGAAGCGTGCCTCAAAGCCACCACATGGTATCCGGCCGACCGCGACTACTTCCGCGGCGGCGGCTTCTCGTCGAACTTCCTGACGAAAGGCGGCATGCCCGTGACCATGATGCGCCTCAACCTTGTGAAAGGTCTTGGTCCGGTGCTTCAGCTCGCCGAAGGTTGGACGGTGGACATCGATCCGGAAATCAACAGGATACTCGACAAACGCACCGACCCGACCTGGCCCACCACATGGTTTGTGCCCCGACTTTGCGACAAGCCAGCCTTTAAGGATGTCTATTCCGTAATGAACAACTGGGGCGCCAACCACGGTGCCATCAGCTACGGCCACATAGGCAAAGACCTGATCACGCTGGCATCCATGCTCCGCATACCGGTGTGCATGCACAACATCGACGATGATGGGATTTTCCGTCCGTCGGCATGGAATGCATTCGGCATGGATAAGGAAGGCTCCGACTATCGCGCCTGCAAAAACTATGGTCCCATCTATAAATAATCAGCACGATGGCCAGAATATCACAGATAGAAGAATTCGTAAGCCAGGCCCGCCGTGTAGGCGCGGCCGGACTTACGATCTGTTCGAGCGGCAACATCTCGTGGCGTCTCGACAACGACGAAGTGCTACTTTCGGGCACCGGGTCGTGGGTACCGGAGCTGACGGCCGACCGCGTGTCGGTGTGCCGTCTGTCGACGGGCGAAGTGCTCAACGGGGTGCGACCGTCGATGGAAAGCGTGTTTCACATGGGCGTGATGCGCAAGCGTCCCGACGTGAACGTGGTACTTCATTTCCAGAGCCCCTATGCCACGGCCGTGGCATGCATGGACAAGCGTCCCGACAATTTCAATTTCACGGCCGAAATGGCGCTTCACGTCGGCGACGAGATACCGATGATACCCTATTTCCGCCCCGGCTCGCCGGCCCTTGCCGAGCATGTGATCGAGGCGCTTACCGACCACAACTCGGCCATGCTGCTCAAGCACGGGCAGGTGGTGTGCGGAGCATCGTTCGACCAGGCATTCGAGCGCGCGATGTTTTTTGAGATGGGATGCCGCATCGCTGTGCTCAACGGCCGCAACGTCGATCCGTTGACGCCGACGGAGATCGGCGACCTCGAATCGTATTTTCTCGGGAAAGAGGGCAAATGAAAGAAGCTTTCATAGCCGCCGACTTCGGCGGCGGGAGCGGCCGCGTGATGGCCGGAACGATCGACGGCGGCACGCTGACGCTGCATGAGATACACCGCTTCGAGAACCGTCAGGTGAGGCTCGGCGGGCATCTCTACTGGGACTTTCTGCGCCTCTTTGACGAGATGGTGCGCGGGCTTCGCAAAGCCGTCGACACGGGCTATCGGCTGCGGTCGGTAGGCATCGACACGTGGGGCGTGGACTTCGCCTTCACCGACCGCGCGGGCAACCTGTTGGGCAACCCGGTGTGCTACCGCGACGACGACGTGGCGGGCTCGGCAGCGGCTTTCTTCCGCGACCACGGGAGCGAGGCAGAGCATTACGGCCAGGCCGGCATACAGATAATGGACATCAACAGCGTGTTCCGCCTCGCGCGCCTCATCGCCACCGACCGCGCGATGACCGATGCCGCCGGCCGGCTGCTTTTCATGCCCGACCTGTTCAGCTATTTCCTTACCGGAAAGGCCAACAACGAATACACCATTGCATCGACCTCCGGGCTGCTCGACGCCCGCAGCCGCGAATGGAACCGCCGGCTCATTAAGAGCATCGGGCTGCCCGAGCGGCTGTTCGGCCCTATCGTGATGCCCGGCACGGTGCGCGGCCTCCTGACCGAAGCTGTCAGGGCGCAGGCAGGCATCGCAGGCTATGACGTCGACGTGGTTGCCGTGGGGTCGCACGACACGGCCAGCGCCGTATATTGCGCCGGAGGCGACTTCGAGAGCACCCGCACCGCCTATCTGAGCTCCGGCACATGGTCGCTGCTCGGCGTGACGCTCAGCGAGCCGATACTCAGCGAGGCGGCGCGCGAGGCCGGCTTCACCAACGAAGGCGCTGTCGGCGGCAAGATACGGTTCCTGCAGAACATCACCGGCCTATGGATACTCCAGCAGCTCATCGCGCAATGGAAAGAGGAAGGGCTGCCAACCGACTACCCCACCCTGCTGGGGGATGCAGAAAAGGCTGTCAGCGACGCCGTTATCGACGTCGACGACCCATCGTTTCACTCGCCTCGGAGCATGAGCGGATCCATCGACAGCTATTGCCGGAGCCACGGCATGAAAGAGCCGCGCACGCAGGGCGAATATGTGCGCTGCGTGCTGCAGTCGCTCGCGGCCCGCTACAAACACGGCATCGAAGGGCTCAACGCGCTGCTGCCTCATCCGGTGGAGCGCCTGCACATAATAGGTGGCGGCAGCCGCAACACGCTGCTCAACCGTCTCACGGCCGAAGCCACGGGGCTTCAGGTCACCGCCGGACCCGTCGAGGCTACGGCCATCGGCAATATAATGGTGCAGGCCCAGACGGCGGGCATCATCACATCGCCTGCCGACATCACCGAAATCATACAGAGATAATCAGACACAACCCTCTCCCCTACCCACCATGAAAACCCAGAAGACACCCACGCTGCCCGACATCGCCAATCCGCGGCTGGTCGACAGAAAATATATCATACCGTTCATCCTCGTCACGTCGCTCTTCGCGCTATGGGGCTTTGCCAACGACATCACCAACCCGATGGTGGCGGCCTTCCAGACCGTGATGGAGCTGTCGGCGGCCAAAGCCTCGATGGTGCAGTTTGCATTCTACGGCGGCTATGCCACCATGGCCATACCGGCGGCGCTTTTCATCCGGCGCTACAGCTACAAGAGCGGCATCCTGCTGGGGCTTGGGCTGTATGCCGTCGGCGCCTTCCTGTTCATCCCGGCGGCGTCGTTCCAGCAGTTTTCATTTTTCTGCGTTTCGCTCTATGTGCTGACCTTCGGTCTGGCATTCCTGGAGACGACGGCCAACCCCTACATCCTGTCGCTGGGCGACAAACGGAGCGCCACGCGGCGGCTAAACCTCGCCCAGGCGTTCAACCCCGTGGGCTCGCTGTCGGGCATGGCGGTGGCGTCGCTCATCATCCTGCCCAACCTGTGGTCGGACCGGCGTGACGCCGCCGGCCAGATGATTTTCGATTCGCTCGATGCGGCGCAAAAAGCCGACATGCGCGTGCACGACCTTGCCGTGATCCGCGATCCCTACGTTGCGATAGGACTTATCGTGGTGGTGATGTTTGTGGCGATAGCGCTCGTGAAGATGCCGCGCACCGACAACCGAGGGGTGAAGGTGAGCTCCGCCGAAACACTTAAGCGGCTTTGGCACAACAACGAATACCGCAGCGGCGTGCTGGCGCAGATGTTTTATGTGGCCGCCCAGATCATGGTGTGGACCTTCATCATCCAGTATGCCGACAACCTGGGCATCAACAAAGCCACGGCGCAGACATATAATATATGTGCGATGGGGCTGGCGCTGTCGTTCCGCTTCATCGGCACCTATCTGATGAAATATTTCGCGCCGAGCCGCATGCTCATGGCATTCGGCATAGGGGCGAGCATCTGCACCGTGGGCACCATCTTCCTGCAGAATATGGCCGGACTCTACTGCCTTGTGGCCATCAGCGCCTTCATGTCGATCATGTTTCCGAGCATCTACGGCATAGCGCTTGACCGCGTCGACGAGCGCGACACTTCGCTCGGGGCCGCATTCCTTGTCATGGCCATCGTGGGCGGGGCGCTGATGCCCCCGCTGCAGGGCGCCATCATCGACATGAAAACCATAGCCGGCATGCCTGCCGTCAATGTTTCGTTCGCGCTGCCGCTGGTGTGCTTCATCGTAGTGACCATCTACGGCATATACACAGCGCGCCTCGCCCGAAGGTGAAGCGCGCCATTGCATTATCTTTCACACGGCGGCGGGATTCTGAGAATCCCGCCGCCGACGGTTTCATTCATACCATCTGGAGTACATCAGATAATTGCGGGCTATCTTGCGGTTGAGCTCGGCGGAGGTGGCGGGGTCGACCATCTTGATGAACTTGGCGGGTGCTCCTCCCCAAAGCTCGTTGGGGCCTATCTTTGTGCGGGAAAGCACCACGGATCCGGCAGCCACGAGGGCGCCCTCCCCTACTTCGGCATCGTCCATCACCACGGCGCCCATGCCAATGAGGGCGAGATCGCGGATCTTGCAGCCGTGGAGGGTGACGTTGTGGCCTATCGAGACATCGTTGCCTATCTCGATGGTCGATTTCTGATAGAGGGTGTGGAGGACGGTGCCGTCCTGGATGTTGACGCGGTCGCCGATGCGGATGGAATTGACGTCGCCGCGCAGAACGGTGTTGAACCACACGCTGCATTCGTCGCCCATCACCACATCGCCGATGATGGTGGCGTTGTCGGCCAGGAAGCAGTCCTTGCCTATTACGGGGGTGAATCCGCGGAGGGGTTTGATGAGTGCCATTGTCGGTATCGGGGGCGGACGCAGAATGGCTGCGTCCGGTTTATATTAATTAATGTGTAACTGTTATCGGGTAAGCGGAGCCGTCTTGGCTATGAGCCATTCCTGCTCTTCGGCATTGAGATGCGGGAGCAGACGCTCGCACACCATGGCGTGGTATTTGTTGACCCAGTCGATCTCCTCGTCGGTCATGATGGCGGTTTCGAAGAGCTTGATGTCGAAGGGGAAGAGCGTCAGTGTTTCGAATTTGAGGAAGTGGCCGAAGTCGGTGGTGAAAGCGTCGGTGGTGAGCACGAGGTTTTCGCAGCGGATGCCGTATTCACCTTCGCGGTAGAGGCCGGGCTCGTTGGAGGTGATCATGCCTGGGAGGAGCGGCGCCATCGTATCGTTGAGGCGGATGCTCTGGGGGCCTTCGTGGACGTTGAGGAAATGGCCCACGCCGTGTCCGGTGCCGTGTAGATAGCTAAGTCCCTCTTTCCAGAGACTTATGCGGGCGAGTGCGTCGAGCTGAGCGCCGCGTGTGCCGAAGGGATAGACAGCGGTGGCGATGGCTATGTGACCTTTCATCACGAGGGTGAAATCATGACGCTGTGCGGCTGTCGGCGTGCCGAACGAGACGGTGCGGGTGATGTCGGTGGTGCCGTCGACGTAGTTGACGCCGGAGTCGAAGAGGTAGAGGCTGTCGGTGGAAATGACGGCATTGGACGATTCGTCGGCTTCATAGTGCACGATGGCGCCGTTGGAGCCGTAGGCTGAAGCGCTTTCGAAGCTTTTGCTGAAATATTCGGGATTAAGGGAGCGGAAAGATGTCGACAGGTTGTCGGCGTCGATCTCCGTGACTTTCTGTCCGGCGGCCAGACGGCGCTCCACCTCCATATAGGTCTTGACGAGGGCTACGCCGTCGCGGATCATGGCTTCGCGGAAGCCGGCGATCTGCACGTCGTTTTTCACGGCCTTCATCAGGGCAATTGGCGAGAGACCTGTCACCACGCGGTCGCCGAGCATCGACACGAGAGCCACGGCGGTGCGGGCCGGGTTGACGAGAACCTTCTCCGTGGCGGGGACATCGGCGATGAATTCGCCGACTTCGCCATAGGAGCGGACGTTGATGCCGTTGGCCACCAGATGCGAGGCCACCTCGGGGGTCATCTTTTCCTTGTCCAGGAACAAAGTGGTGCCTTTGGGGGCGAGATAGAGAAAAGCGGTCACCACGGGGTTGCAGTTGACGTCGTTGGAGCGGATGTTCAGCACCCAGGCGATCTCGGCGAGGTCCGACACGAAGAGTGCGTCGGCTCCCTGCAGGCGGGTTTCTTCGAGCACTTTGCTCATTTTAGTGGCGGCGTCCTCACCGGCATATTTCACGTCGTGGACAAACACTTCGTCCTTGGGCAAGGCGGGGCGGTCGGTCCACACCTCATCGATTGGGTTGAAATCGACACGAAGGTCAATGCCGTGGCGGGCGAGAGCGGCGCGCATGTTTCCGGCGGCTTCGGCGCTGAAGAGCATGCCGTCGATGCCGACGGTCGAACCGTCGGGGAGCGCCGAGCAGAGATAATCGATGATGGCGGGCGTCTCGGGTTTACCGTCGTACATCACGCCGATTCCGGTGCCCTCGAGCTGCATGCCCGACTGAATCCAATAACGGGAGTCGGCCCATACGTAGGCTTCGCTTTGGGTGACCACAAGGTCGCCGGCCGATCCGGTAAATCCTGAGAGCCAACGGCGTACCTGCCAGTGAGAGGCAATATATTCACTCTGATGAGGATCGGTCTGCGGAATGATCACAGCGTCGATTCCGGCCTGACGCATAGCGTCACGTAGCTGCCCTATACGGGCCTGTATATCTTCTTTCATAACCACTTATGATTGATGCTTAAATAAGTATAGCGGCGACTTCTGCAAGCCGCCGCCACAAAAATAATCATTTTTATCAACAAAACACCGCGTTGACGCCTATTATTTCACAGCGCGCGGTCAATCATAGTAGGTGATCCGGCGGGTTACGACCGCTGAAGATTCATCAATTTTCGTTGCTGCGGGATCGTCGAGATCATCACTTGATTCATAATGTCCCGAGATCTTTGCTTTGGTCCAGTTGCCGTAGCGGTCAATGTCAATATATGTGTAGGCCTCGGAAGAGTCGCTGCCACCGCCGCCTTCACCGCCGCTGGCGGTTATGTTGTAAGGAAGCCGGTCGTCGCCATGATATTTGTAGGTTTCTATAGTGGTGTAGAACTCTATCGAACTCCATTTTGAGATCAGACGGCCGGCATCGTCAAACTTCCATTTATAGTGAACGAAATCACCGTTTCCCTCAGTATCGATATCCTCACGTTCATCATTCCTAAGCGTAATTCTAAGCGGAGTAAAGTAGTCTGCTCCCCGTATGTCGCATGAGTAGAGGTCGGTGGCATCTCTCTTATATATGACGTAACGATCGTAGTAGTCAAGTTTCTGCAACATGCCGTTCTGATCAAAGGCGACGAGCAGTCGGCCGTCGTGCTCGACAGTCTTCACCGGGCCATACAGGCCGAGACAGGCTCTGTCGCTGAATTTCGGGAAGGCGGAGAGCTCCTGGGAGTCCTTTTCCTGTTCGCCGTCGGCTTGGCTGTCATGCCCGAACAATCCACCTAAACGCTCCACCTTGTCGTCGGAGTCATCATCATAGTCACCGGAATCATAAGAGCGGCTGCTGCCGGAACATCCATACATCAGAAATATCGCACCGGCAATCCACAACAGGGAGTTTAATCTTATTTTCATTTTATCATCATTAGAGATTGTCTAAAATTCATATTTCTTTGCTTTTGAGAAGCTTGCCCGCGTCTTTTTACTCGCTCTTCGGTCACGTAGCTACGGCTACGCTCCCTCATCGCAAGTAAAAATCCATCTGGCAATACATCTCAAAATCTGTATCATATAAATTTAGACAATTTATTAAAAAATCGTCAATTTTGTGAATCAGAAGCAGCCTGCCGATCGCGTTGCCAGCCGATGGACATGTTGCGGAAGTCAATCCTGAAGGGGAGGTTTTTCGGCGTGGTTTTATATCTGATAAGCTGGAATCGGGTGACATTCTGCGGCACATCTTCAATGACCAGACGCATTTTCACAGGCACGTCTTTGGGGAAATCATATTCGATTGATTCGTCATCGGCGGCATATCTCAACCGGGCTCTGTATTTTGTGCCGTCACTTGCCACAGCCTCGCCATTTCGATCGAATATATTATGCGAAATAGCATCGGAATTGCTGTCGAGGCGTCCCTTGTTGGTCAGAATGAAAGTCATCTCCACATTGCTGCCTGCCCTGAGGCACGACACCGGTGAGATAAAGAGGTCGGGGAGATCACAGGTGACGCGATCATCATCGGTGTTTGATCTGGGAGAGATTGCAATGTCACTGAAATGATAACTGCATTTCCCTTCAACAGTGCCAAGATCGGAACAAGAAAAAGCGATGTCGAGGAGCTTGATGTTTCTTGTCGTTTCCGACACATCTTTAATATAAACGCTTCCACAAACCGTTGAACCGGCATGCAGACAATAATGGTTGGGATAATCAAACACGAGATTCATCACTCTCGTCTTATGTTTTTTGCCACTTTTGTCAATTGCCACGCCATCACCCGGAAATGCCAGATAGTAAGTTTTGTCGGAACTGTTGGTGAATTTGAAATCCACCATAACACCGCCGCAATAGCGCACTGACTCTCCGAGTGTAATGTCAACGCCTTCCAAGTGTTTCTCGGGCTTTTGTGCGACAACCGTCATCATCGACATAATCAATGCGACTGCCGTCATTATATATCGTTTCATAATTCTGACTGATTATTTTGATTTTTTACGTTTCTTTTTCGTGCTTTTGCCTGTTTTCGGTGCCTTTTTGGGACTTGATGCAGCAGCCGGAGCCCTTATTTCGACATTTCTGAAATCAATGTCGATGCCATCATCCAGATGCGCTTTTACATAGGGCAATATTTTCTCGGTTTTAGGCACATTATATATGGTCATAGTCACCATTTCGCTTCGCGAAGGAGCCAACGATTCAGCAACACTGATCTTTGCGGCATATTTATCGCCATCCGTTCCAAACACGACACCATCGAGATGAATGCCACTAAACCTGTAGATGTAATTTCCCTGATTGCTTTTCAGACGAAATTTCACAATGACATTATTGCCTGAACGGGTGCAGCTCATCTGTGAGGCATCCATCAAAACATCGGAACAGCTTCCCGGATCGTAATCGTTATTCCTGACAACCTGTATGGGCACGTCGCGGAACATAAAAGCCGAATAATACTGAGCGCCCTTGACTTTGGACTTGCCTTTCATACCCGAGGTGTAAACAGAAACTTCCACAAGTTTCAGTTCGGTGACATCGAGCGGCACATTCCTGACCACCATCATCGAGTTCGCCACCGTTTTGGAAGGGATATTGCAATACGCGTCGCCGTCAATAAACCTGATATCATAATCCACATCGTCGTTACCGATCACGTAGGAGCGTCGATCCTGCATCCCTTCCGATTTCATAATCTGCACACGCGCGTCTTTTTCCTCGGAGTTGACCAACTTAAGATGTAAATAAAGCGTAGTGCCGTAGCGTTGCACCTCCTTAAGGCTTACCCGAACAATCGCATTGGCTTCCGTCGCCGCCAGAAGAATGAATACGGCCGACAGGAACAAAATCGTTTTTCGCATTTGTCGTCTGGATTTTTGGGGTTATACAATATAGCTTGTTTAATATGTGACCGGTCGATCGGGTGTGAGATGTCAGACAGACAGTACGCAGCCATTACTCTATCGGGCAACACGGGATCATAACCTTCGGCCGTGAGATACCATTGCAATAATAACAACAGCAAAATTACACCGCGAGAGTCTTTTCCGTTGTCATCAGAAATGATGATAGAACTCAATTTTATTGTTAATTCATTTTTCTTTATGTTAAAATTTAGCCGATTTAGAGGATTATCAGCTATCGATAAATGTAAAAAATATTAATTTTGAACAAACGAAAGCAATATTTCCAGCACTAAGCTAATTCCAATGCATTATAATATCCCCAAACTTCCGGCGGCTGTCATCGCCCTCTTATGCTCACTCATACCGGCGCTGACAAAAGCAGAATCGAAAGTAGAGAACCTTTATGAATCGGCCTCCGAGCTGATGGCCGGCGGCGACCTCGCCGCAGCGCAGCAACAGTTTGACAAAGCCTTTGCCATAGCGGGAGTGAAAAACGACCCGGTCTATCCGCTGCTGCTCAACGAGCAGGCCACGCTGATGACCTGGCGCGGCGAACGGCGCAAGGCCATCAACGCCAAACGGGCCGTGATACCCATGCTCAAGAGGTTCAACGACACGGAGCTTGACGTGAGCGTCTATTCCGACCTCGGACTGCTTTATCACCGCAGCAACATGACCGACTCGGCGATAGTGTTTTATGAGAAAGCCGACTCGGCATGCCGTGTGCTCAACGATCCGGGGTGGACGGCATCGGTGACACAGAGCATCGGCGTGATGTATTACAATCTCGGACGCTATGCCGACGCCAAGCGATATTTCGAACGCGCCGCCGAACACGGCATGAAAGCCAACGACGACTATTCGATCGTGTGCAGCCATCAGCTGCTGTCGGCGGTCAACAGCGAGATGGGCGACACGGCGGCGGCCGGCCGAAACGCCCGGATAGCGTGGCAGCGGGCCAAAGCCTCGAAAAACGAATCGCTGCAACTGCGGTGCATCCCCTCGCTCTACGGCTATTTTGAAGCCACGGGGCGCCGCGATTCGGTGGACTATTACATGGCCATCGGCGACACCCTCTATCACCACCAGCCCAACAACTCGGTGATCAGCCTCGGCTACGTGCTGGCGCGCGCCCGCATGCACTACGCCCGCAAGGAATATGCCGAAGCCCTCAAATGGTATGAAATACAGATGCGGTCGCCGATGCAGAGCGAGCGCGGCAAGCTCTACAGCTCCATCGCCGACTGTTACCGCGAGACCGGGCGCTACAAAGAAGCCTGCATCTACATGGACAGCGCCCGCATGTGGGCCGACTCGATGGCAAACATCAATGCGGCGGCCCGTCTCGAAGAATTCAACGTGAAATACGGGACCCTCGAACGCGAGATGGAAAACCGCGTGCTGCAGCTCAACCTGCTCCAACGCGAGCGCATGCTGCTCATCATAGCGCTGGCGGCCGTGATACTGGCCGTGATAGCATCGGCCATCTATTTCCGTCAGCGACGCACCCGCCGCGCCATGAAAGAGCTTGAGCGCACCCGCGAGCTCGAATCGGCGCGCAGCTACATCGACGGCCTCGAGGACGAGCGCAAGCGCTTCGCCAAAGAGCTCCACGACGGCGTGGCCAACGACCTGCTGGGCCTCAAGATGAAAATAGAGGCGGGCAACGACGACCTCATCGACACCACACGCAAAACGGTGCGGCGCATCTCGCACGACCTCATGCCGCCGGAATTCGACAACATGACACCCGTAGAGGTGATGCGCAGCTATCTGGCGGCCACGGCGGCCGACTCCGGCATTCAGATCGACTTCATCAGCGAGTGCGTCCCGCAGCTGCCCATCCACATAGGGCGCGAGATCTACCGCATCACGCAGGAATACGTGATCAACCTGCTCAATCACGGCAACGCCACGCTGATCACCGTAAGCTTCAAGGGTGGCGACGGCGACATGGCGACGCTCACGATCACCGACAACTCGACCGTGGCGCTCAGCCACGACACACCGTCGACGGGCATCGGCCTGCGCACCATGGCCGACCGCGCCCGCTCGCTCAACGCCGGCACATCGCTCGAAACGGCTCCCGACGGCCGACACATCTTCACCCTCACCTTCCACACATAGCATCTCCCTCACAGAATCAAACGCAACTCACCATATGAAAACACCCATACAGATAATGGTCATGGACGACCATCCCTTAGTGGCCCAGGGCATCATCGACGTGGTGCGCGACATCCCCGGCATCGCGGGGGCACGCATCGGCGATCCCGAGGCCTACCAAAATCCGGGGAAGGGCTACAATCAGCTCTGGATCATCGACCTTGAGCTTGGCAAAGAAAACGGATTCGACGTCATACACCGCATCCGCGACATCAACCGCCAGTGCCGCATACTCGTCTACACCATGCACGAAGAGCCGTGGGTGGCCGCACGCCTTGCGGCGCTCGACGTCGACGGGGCGGTGTCGAAGTCGGAGCCTATCGAAACGCTGCGCGCCGCCGTGGCAGCCATCGCCGGCGGCAAACGCTATTTCAGCCCGGCGTTTACCATCACGCCTCCGGCACAGCCGGGAGCATCGGAGGATTCCGACATCTCCGAGCGTGAAAAACAGGTGCTGCGCTTCATAACTCAGGGCAAGACCTCGGAAGAGATGGCCGAGCAGCTCGGCATCAGCATCAACACCATACTGACATACCGCCGTAGGCTTATGAACAAGTTCGACTGCACAGACTCAGCCGAACTTGTCTATCAGACCAAAGGCCTTATATGACATTATTTGCCGTTGATGACGTCGACATAATCGATTGCCACCACCTCTGCGTCGTGATACAGCCACGAACCCGAGGTGAAAGAGCCGTCAGACGGCATAGCCTCATTATCAAACCATGCCTTGACTATAAACCGTCCATTCAGTCCGGGATTTAATGAGCAGAAAAACAGGGTGAGGTTTCGGTTATTGGATATGTCAAGCATCCTAAACTCGCAGCCAAAGCCCACGAACTGCTCAAGCTCGGGACAGTTCGAGAGGTCGAGGGTGGTGAGATAGTTATGTATACAATAGAGCACCTTGAGGCGTGGCATGCCTGACAGATCCAACGTTTCAAGTTCATTGTCGGAAACAGCAAGCGTTTCGATGCTGCCGCATCCCGTCACGTCGAGTTCATTCACCGAAGAGTATTCGCATTCAAAATCCTCCAGCGCCTGACATCCGTTCAGATTGACCGACGTGAGTGAGCGCATATAACCCAGATTGATATACTTCAGTTTTTTCATACCTGAAACATCAATATCAGTCAGCTTGTTTCTTAACAGATCCAGCGTATCGAGATTTTCGAAATAGCGAATGCCGCACACGGATGTGAGTGCGGCCTCATTCAGGCTGATTTTCGTGATACCCTTCACCATAGAGGGAGTCAGCGAATCGATATCCTCGATCAGACCAGCCTCCTGCAGCTTAGCGGCAAAAGTCATGTCGATCCACTCTTCGCCCACAGGTTCGGACTCCGCAGGTACGTCGGCCGGAGCCGGATCATCACCGCTGCATCCGCATGCAAGCGCCGCAACAACGGCAGCCGCGGCAAACGTCATAAAAAACTTCTTAAACATATAACACTTGTATTAATATAAAATCGCAGTGCTACCACAAAGGCCGCAGCCGCCTTAAAGCATTACCTTAAAGACATATCACCTCAAAGATAAAGCAAATATCGATAAAAAAACAAATAGCATACAAAACTGACACGCATCACAGACGCATCGAATACTCCTTCAACGAGACTACTGACCGCTGTTGCGGCGGGCGTCTAAAATGAATATCTCCAATAACAAAAGTCCTTCAAAAAACCGCAAAATGCAGAATCACATCCTGCAGCTCAAAAAAAATAAGGAGAATATTTTGTGGAATAAAAAAAATGTTCTACCTTTGCATCGCTTTTGAGGCCGCATGAAGCGGCTGAACGGCAAGACCCGCCTCTTTAGCTCAGTTGGCCAGAGCACGTGATTTGTAATCTCGGGGTCGT
>OHHT01000359.1_pt1 | contig 17686 bp, 17 predicted proteins | sample 1568061 | NCBI WGS metagenome assembly OHHT01 (sample SAMEA3879550, study PRJEB24766) | human gut metagenome | biome: human-associated habitat; feature: feces | place: USA | collected 1985/1987 | reverse complement strand
GGCGGCTACGACCTTGTTATGCAGGCTTACGACCTCGCCGTAAAGAACGGATATAAGTTCGGCTGCTACGGCGATGCCATGCTTATACTCAACGACTGATGCAGGGGTTACATGTATTATATCTTGCCCTTGGCGCCAATATCGGCGATAGGGAACATACCATAAACAGGGCAATAGAACTTATAGAAGGAGCAGTGGGCACGGTTGTCCGCCGCTCCTCTCTTCTTGAAACCGAGCCGTGGGGCTTCAGCTCTTCCAACCGTTTCATCAATGCCGCCGTGTGCGTGCATACCGCCTTGTCTCCCCTTGAGGTGCTTGAGACAACGCAGGACATAGAAAGACAGCTCGGCAGGACGGTCAAGTCGTCGGACGGCGGATATCACGACCGTCCCATAGACATCGACATCCTGCTGTATGACGAAATAAGCATAGACACTACCCGGCTGTGCATACCCCACCCCCTGATGCGCGAACGCGATTTTGTCATGATACCGCTACGCGAGATTATTGATGGAGAAGTGTAGCCCGCGCTCCTTTAAATGGGTATAAACAAAAATCTCCATGGCAGTGAATACCAGCCATGGAGATTTTGTAATAGTCTTAAAACAGTGCTCTTTCTTATCGGCGCAGACCCAAAGCCTTTACTATGGCGCGGTAGCGTTCTACGTCGCGGTCGTACAGATAGTCGAGCAGGGCACGTCTCTTGCCGACAAGCATTGTCAGCGAACGTGTTGTGACGTGGTCCTTGTGGTTCTTCTTGAGGTGCTCCGTCAGGTGTGCGATGCGGTATGTGAAGAGCGCTATCTGGCTCTCTGCCGAACCCGTATCGGTGTTAGACTTGCCGTACTGGCCGAAAAGCTCCTGCTTTTTCTCAGCTGTTAAATAAGCCATTGTGTAAATTTATTTTACGTTCCACTCTACGACGCATCCCCCTTACCGTGGATAACGCCAGAGCGTTCCGCAAAGGTACGAAATAATTCATAATTCATAATTCATAATTCACAATTATTTTCAATTTGGCGTCTAAAAATAACAAATTAATTAAAATAATGCTGATTGCTTTGCTGTGCATTTCAATATGTTTTACAATATTCTCAAAGCCTGAAAAGACTTATGCATCAGAAGGCACTATTACTGTTAAGGCAAGTGCCGGAGAAGTAATAGCAGGTAATACGATTACCGTGGAAGTTAAATTAAATAATCCTGCGGGAATAACATCGGCAAATTTTGAACTTATATATGATGGTAATATTTTCGCTTATGTCAGTGGCATGGATGGCTCAGGATTCAATGGAGTAATACCTTTTTCAGTTACAGGCGGTGCTACGGAACAGACCGAGTATAAGTGGAATATCACTTTCAAAGCTAACCAGACAGGAACCTGTAATTTTACAATAAAAGGATATCAGTTTATTGATACAGATGTGAATGATTTCAGTCCTGCATGCGGTTCGGCTTCCGTTAAGGTAATGGCAGTAGGTTCCGATGATGCCACACTCAGTTCAATCCAGGTAGGAGGGGCTAACTTAAGCCCTGCATTTGCAAAATGGACATTGGATTATAAATGTTATGTAGATAATTCCGTAACCTCCGTTAATATTGCGGCTGCAAGCTCACAGGGCGGAAGAGTGGAGATAGCAGGCAACACAGATAATCTTGCGGTTGGTAATAACTACGTTACAATCACAAGTTATGCCCCTAACGGCAAGGCAATGAAATATAATCTTAATATTTTCAGGCTGGAGCCGCCTACAGATCCACCTACAGAAGCACCAACTGACCCGCCTACAGAGCCGCCTGCAAGCTTCAAAGTAACTATAGATGGCAAAGAATATAACGTATCATCTGAGTTTGATGCCGGCAAAGTGCCTGACGGATTTGAAGTAGAGCTTGGTTCATATAACGGAAAAGATGTAATAACCGCAACCGGAAGTGCAACAGGATTTACACTTATGTACCTTGTGGATTCTGAAGGAAACGGAAACTTTTATGTATATGATGGCAAAAATTTTTATCCTTATATTGTAATATCTAATTCCGAAAATACATATTATGTATTTGACAGCCGCAAGGCCGATACATCGATGGCAGGCGAAGAAAAGGATGTAAAAATTAAGGATACGGCCATAAAAGGATATGTTGACGGAGAATATATTTATTTTTACGCAATGAATTCCAATAAAAAGTATTCGTGGTATTCCTACGATACTGTGGAGGGTACAATACAAAGATTGCGTGCCACATCCCCTGAAATTATTGAAGATGAGACAACAACACCGGAAGAGACAGCCTCAACTCCGGTAACAGGAAAAAACGATGACGGAGTTTCCTTTAACAATAAAAACATTATTATAATCGGCGGAGCTTTGTTATTGATTGTCATAGCCGGAGCAGTTATATTTTTAATCAGCAAAAAGGAAAAGAAATATAACGGATATAATGAAGAATTTGCCGCAACCGATGAAAAAACACAGGAAGAAGCTACAGCGGAATTAGAGGAAGTATCAAAGGAAACTGAAGAAAAATAAAAAAAGTATTAAATTTAAACGCAGCAGGGCAAAACTATTGCTTTTGCTGCGTTTACTTGTTATAGTATGTATATAACACGGCCAAGGAGTTGAGAATATGATTTTTAGCATTGATTTTAACAGTGATGAGGCAATTTATATCCAGTTATGCCACCAGATTATAATGAGTATTGCCAATGATGATATACATGAAGGCGATTCACTTCCATCAGTGAGACAGATGGCTGAGGATATAGGAATTAATATGCACACTGTTAATAAAGCATACACAATTCTTAAGCAGGAAGGATATATTAAACTGGATAGACGATACGGTGCCGTTATAGCTGTTGATGCCGATAAGATAGAAGCCATGGAATCACTTTCAAGGGATTTGAGGGTATCTATTGCTAAAGCAATGTGTAAGGATATAACATCAGCGGAAATACATGCACTTGTTGACGATATTATAAGTGAATTTGGAATAAAATAAAAAGGAGGGATAACAAATGCTTTGTGAAAAATGTAATAAAAACCAGGCAACATTTCACTATGCGGAGGTAATTAACGGTGTCCGCAGCGAACACCATCTTTGCAGTGAATGTGCGGCTAATACAGACGTAAGTTTTTACAGCAGTATTTTTGAAAACGATGAGAATTTTACCAGACTGATATCTGGAATACTTGGCGGTAAGGCTATTGTGTCAGGCAATGGCGAAAGTGACAAGTCAGTTAATGTGACATGCCCTAACTGCAAGACAACATACGGCGAATTTGTTAAGAATTCAAGGTTCGGATGCCCTGTATGTTACGATATATTCGGACTTCTTATATCCGACAAAATGAAAAAAATTCATGGTAGCAATGTATATATGGGCAAGAAGCCTATGAAATACGGCAAGCCGGAGGAGGAGCCTCTGGAATATGTTGAAAGGGAAGAAGATAACAACCTTGATAGAGAAATAGAGATATTACGAAAAAAATTAAAATCGGCGGTTGAAGAAGAAGATTTTGAAGAAGCGGCCAGATTAAGGGATTTAATAGCTGAACTTAGCAGAAAGGAAGGTAAAAATGCTTAAATGGTATGAACATGAAGAAACTGCCGGGGATATCGTAATCTCAAGCAGAATAAGGCTTGCCAGAAATTTTAACGATTATCTTTTTGCCGACAAAATAAGTGAAGAAGATGCTGCTAAGATGATTAATTCGGTTGCAAAAAGGTTTGAGACCGATTATCCCGAAGAGTTCAGATGCCTTTACATGAAAGAGTGCAGCGAATCAGGCCGTAATGCCCTTAAAGAAAAGAGGGTAATAACATCTTATCTTGCAGGCAAAAATAATGGTGCGGTTATTTTATCGGAGGATGAAGGAACTTCTGTTCTTTTAAACGGCGAGGACCATGTAAGGATACAGGTATTATGTAACGGAATGGATATCCAGAGCTGTTTTAAGAAAGCCAATGAAATTGACGATTATATAGACGCACATTTTGATTATGCTTTTGATGAAAAATACGGCTACAAGACAACTTTTCCAACCAATACAGGAACCGGAATGAAAGCAGGATACACGCTTCACCTGCCTTCACTGTCTGATGCCAGAAGACTTAACGATATCAGCGCGGAGCTTGGAAGATTCGGACTAAAATTCAGGACAGTTTATGGTGATGGTCAGAATGGATACGGTAATTTATACCAGATATCCACACAAAAGACCCTTGGACAGGATGAACGTGAAGTTATAAAAGACCTTGATGACATTGTTCTGCAGATTGTCAATCAGGAAAAAGAACAGAGAGAACATTTTTACAAAAAAGACAAGATACAGATGGATGATGAGATTTACAAATCATACGGTGTTTTAAAATATGCAAGAAAACTTTCATTAAAAGATTCAATGGTTCTCATATCGGAACTTATGACAGGCGTATCGTTGGGCGTATTGCAGTTTGCACATAACGGAAGATATAATATCAACGAGCTTATAATGGATATACAGCCTGCAGTTTTAAGACAGAATTCAGGCAAGGCGATGTCTGTAGCAGAGACAGACGTATTAAGAGCAGAATATATAAGAAAATATCTCCCTGAAATAATCTGATTATTTCACAGATAGGAAAGAGGAATATATATATGGAAAGTGGATTTACCAAAAAAGCCGAGACAGCATTGCAGAATGCCACGGAAGCAGCATTTGAGCTTGGGCATGGCAGTGTCGGCTCCGAACATATTCTTATCGGACTTTTAAGAACGGAAGAATGTATTGCCAATGCCGTACTTGTGAATAACGGTGTTGAAGAAAGCAAGGTTGTGGAGCTAATCAAGGAACTTATTGTTCCTGAAAAAAATGTGGGGTTGAAAGAACCTGATTCTTATACTCCGAGAGCTGCAAGAATTCTTGAAAATGCAAGAAAAGAAGCAAAAAGGTTCAAATCCGGACTTATCGGAACGGAACATATTTTTATAGGAATGCTAAAAGAGCAGGATTGCGTTGCAACACGTTTATTGGGAACAATAGGCGTCAAAATCCAGAAAGCCTACATTGATACCGTGGTCGCAATGGGCGAAGACAGCAATAACTATAAAGATGAGGTTTCTTTTAACCGCAAAAATAAAAAGAGCCAGACACCTACGCTTGACCAGTACAGCAGGGATTTAACGGCACTTGCCGAAGAAGGTAAGCTTGACCCTGTTATAGGACGTGAAAGAGAGATTCAGAGAGTTATCCAGATTGGCAGCAGAAGAACCAAAAACAATCCATGCCTTGTAGGAGAACCGGGCGTAGGAAAAACGGCTGTTGTGGAAGGAATTGCAATTAAAATAGCAGAGGGCAATGTTCCTGATACCATAAGAGGCAAGAGACTTCTTACCCTTGACCTTTCAGGAATGGTTGCCGGTTCAAAATATCGTGGCGAATTTGAAGAAAGAATCAAAAAAGTAATAAAGGAAGTGCGTGCTGCCGGCAATGTCATTCTTTTTATAGATGAGCTTCATACCATCATAGGCGCAGGTGGAGCAGAAGGAGCGATTGATGCTTCCAACATACTTAAGCCTTCTCTTGCAAGAGGCGAGGTACAGATTATCGGAGCCACCACTATCGATGAATATCGTAAATATATAGAAAAAGATGCTGCACTTGAACGACGTTTCCAGCCCGTTAATGTGGATGAACCATCGGAAGATGAAGCATACGAGATCCTCAAAGGATTAAAAGAGACTTATGAGACTCATCACGGCGTTACAATAACGGATGGAGCACTTCATTCTGCCGTAAAACTTTCAAAAAGATACATCAATGACAGATTTTTACCTGATAAAGCCATTGACCTCATTGATGAGGCATCTTCAAAGGTAAGGCTGGGGGCGTTTATTAAGCCTGAAGAAATAAGCAAAACCGAAGCCGAAATCGAAAAACTTGAGGCTGACAAAGAAGAAGCAATCAAGGCTGAAGCCTATGAAAAAGCCGGGGAAATCAAGAAAAAACAGCTTAAAAAGTATGAAAAACTTGAAAAACTCAATACAAAATGGCAGAACGAGAAAAACAACAGAAATCTTGTGGTAGACGAGGAAAGCATAGCTTTAGTTGTGTCAGACTGGACTAAAATACCTGTCAACAAGCTTTCAATCGGGGAATCAGAGCGCCTGATGAAGCTTGAGGAGACCCTTCACGAACGTGTTGTAGGTCAGGACGAGGCTGTAACTTCTATAGCAAGAGCAATAAGAAGAGGCAGGGTTGGACTTAAAGATCCTAAGAGACCGATTGGTTCATTCCTTTTCCTTGGACCTACCGGTGTCGGCAAAACCGAACTTTCAAAAACACTTGCGGATGCCATGTTCGGAAATGAAAATTCCCTCATAAGAGTTGATATGTCGGAATACATGGAGAAACACAGCGTATCCAAGATGATAGGCTCACCTCCGGGATATGTAGGTTATGAGGAAGGCGGCCAGCTTAGCGAAAAAGTAAGACGTAATCCTTATTCGGTAATTCTTTTTGACGAGATAGAAAAAGCACATCCCGATGTATTCAACGTGCTCCTTCAGATACTGGATGACGGTGTGGTAACGGATTCCTCAGGAAGAAAAGTTGATTTCAAAAATACTATTATCATAATGACAAGCAATGCCGGTGCCGAGAATATCGTTTCACCTAAAAATCTTGGTTTTAACACATCAAAGGATCCTGAGCAGGATTACAAAAACATGAAAAATAAGGTCATGGATGAGGTTAAAAGAATTTTTAAACCGGAATTTCTCAACCGAATCGATGAAATGATTGTTTTCCACATGCTGACCAAAGAAAATGTAGCCCGTATTGTGGACATTATGATGAACTCTATCAATAAACGTATTAAGGAGCAGCTTAATATTACCATTGAACTTTCCGATGCGGCAAAATCTTATATCGTTGACGCAGGATATGATGAAAAATACGGTGCCAGACCGTTAAAGAGAGCGCTTCAGCAGAAAGTGGAGGATGAGCTTGCCGAACAGATTCTGGAGGGCAGGATAAAGAGCTCGGATGTTGTTTATGTCGACAAAAAAGAAGACAGCGAAAAACTTGTTTTTTCTGTAAAATAGTGTAGAAAAAAAGCAGGAAATATATTATAATATTTTTATTAATAAGTTACTAAATTTAACACACAGGAGGACACAATATGTCTGTAGTAGACGAGTTAATTCACATTGAGGGAGACGGTACGATAAGCTTTGGAAATTATCTTCTGGATACCAAGACCAAGCTGGACAATGTAGAGTACAACGGAGATATTTACAAGGTTAAGACTTTTAAGGAAATTACCAAGCTTGAGAAGAACGGTATGTTTGTTTATGAGTCTGTACCGGGAACAACAGTCCACAACCTTTCAATAAGTGATAACAAAGTAGAACTTAAAGTTGAGGGCGCAGATGACCCGCAGATTACTCTTGAACTTGAACCGGAGACAGAATATGAAGTATTTGTTGACGGCGCTTCAATAGGAAGCATGAAGACCAATATCAGCGGTAAATTAAGTATCAGCGTTGAACTCGCAAGAGAGGGCGTTCCTGTTAAAATTATAAGAAACTAACAGAAGGTGAAGAATGGCTAAGAGCAGAAGTACAGCATTTTTCTGTAAAGAATGCGGCTATGAGACATCTAAATGGATGGGACAGTGTCCGGGCTGCGGACAGTGGAACACGCTTGTGGAGGCTCCTGTAGAGAGTTCTGTTAAGAAAGGAATTTCTGTTCTTACACAGAGTGGGCAGGCTGTTCCCGTAAGAGTGTCCCAGATAGATACTGAATCGGAGAACCGTTTTACATCGGGACTTGCGGAACTTGACCGGGTTCTCGGTGGCGGAATCGTGACCGGTTCAATGGTTCTTGTAGGAGGAGATCCGGGAATCGGCAAGTCAACCATTCTTTTACAGGTATGTAAGAATGTATCCGCCGATAGGAAGGTATTATATGTATCCGGCGAGGAGTCTTTGCGACAGATTAAGATGAGAGCTGACAGAATCGGCACTATGCCGGATAATTTTTATCTGCTCTGCGAGACTAATCTTGCTAAGATAAGCGATGCAATCAGAAATTTTGCCCCCGATATGGTAGTTATAGACTCTATCCAGACAATGTACTGTGAGACCAGTGAGTCAGCACCGGGAAGTGTCGGGCAGGTAAGAGAATCCACTAATGTTCTCCTTCAGATTGCCAAAGGACTTTCGATTACAGTTTTTATTGTGGGACATGTTACCAAGGAGGGTGTTGTCGCCGGACCGAGAGTATTGGAACACATGGTAGATACTGTTCTGTATTTTGAAGGTGAGCGAAGTGAGAATTACCGTATCATAAGAGCTGTTAAGAATCGTTTTGGAGCCACCAATGAGATTGGTGTTTTCGAGATGTGCCAGGATGGACTCCGTGAGGTACTTAACCCATCAGAGTTTATGCTGAGCGGCAGGCCGGAGGGCGAGCCGGGTTCTGTGGTTGTATGCCTTATGGAAGGAACAAGACCTATTCTTGTAGAAATACAGGCACTTGTATGCCATACTAATTTCGGACTTCCCAGAAGAACTGCGGCGGGTGCCGATTATAACAGGATGAATTTACTGATGGCTGTACTTGAGAAAAAAATTGGTCTGCAGTTATCCGGCTGTGACGCTTATCTTAATGTCGCCGGAGGTCTTAAGGTCAGTGAACCCGGATTAGACCTTGGAATTGTGCTTGCAATAATGTCAGGATTTAAGAACAGACCTATAGGCAGCAAAACACTCTGCTTCGGAGAGGTTGGCCTTACAGGAGAAGTAAGAGCCGTAAGTCAGGCAAAACAGCGTGTTCAGGAGGCTGTCAAGCTAGGATATGAAGAATGTATTCTTCCCTATGCCTGTCTTAAATCAATCGGCAAAGAAGACAGGATTAAATTAATTGGAATAAAATCAGTATCCGAATTGAGTAATATCGGACTGTAGGAAAGAGGTATTATTATGGATTTAAAGAAGACTATTAATGAACTTGATGAATCACAGACAAGAGTTGAAAAACACGCATTTGATGTTATTAATTCTTCGGATACATCACTTAACCTTGTTAAGGAAGGAATTACCAATATTAAAGAAATCGTTGATAATATTGGAGAACTGAATGAACTTATCAAGACTTCAACAGAGAATATCAAGAACTTAGAGGAATTTTCCGATACCATTCAGGAATTTGCCACAGCAGTCGGTAAGATTGCAGGAAGAACCAACATCCTTTCCCTTAACGCCAGCATTGAAGCTGCAAGAGCAGGTGAAGCCGGACGTGGATTCGCAGTTGTTGCCAAGGAAGTCGGAGGACTTGCCGCTCAGTCAACCAAATCCTCAAAGGATATTACAGACACAGTCGAGCACGTAAGGGAATTTGCCAAAATAACAGTTGACGCTATGGCTGATATTTACAAACATTCCGTTGAGCAGAATGAAAAGGCAATGCAGATAGAGTCACTCCTCAACAAAATCCTTGACGCTGCTACAGTTGCCAATGACGAATCAAGAGGAATGGAACATGAAATAGCCGTTCAGAGAGACATCGTTAATAATGTCAGGGGCTGCCTTGAATCTGATTCAGAAGAATCAGCAGAAGAAGTTGCAGAATAATACAAAGCAGGACACAAAGTACGAAAATTAATTTATTTTATGCTTGCAATTATTCCAAATATATGATATAAAATACAAGTGGCGTTTTTACAGCCACTGTATAGGGGTATAGTTCAGCTGGTAGAATATCGGTCTCCAAAACCGCAGGTCGTGGGTTCGAATCCTACTGCCCCTGTTATATCAGACCTCCGTTCACGGAATGTGGACGGAGGTTTTTTTGTGTGTAGAGTTGTGGCAACCCCTCACAAAACTTTTCCAAAAGTGCAGAAAATTAGGAATATTACCGGAACTTCCGGGCAAGCTATTAGTAATACTTGCCGGGGAGTTTTTTTATGGAAAAATATAGTGACAATTTTGAAGAAAATGTAAAATATTTTGGAGAGCTGGTACAGCCTGATAAAAACTTTGACATGATCGTAAAAAAAATTAAAATAGCAGGGAAAAAAGCAACACTTTTTATGATAGACAGCTTTACTAAAGATGAGCTTATGGAAAAACTTCTGGAGTATTTCTCGGATTTGAAAGAAGATGACATACCTGGGTCAGCTGATGAAATGGCAGATTTAATCCCGTATATCGAGGTGGATGTGGAATACAGCCCTGTTAAATCAATCGTGCCGCTTATGCAGGGAATGGTGGTTATGTTTTTGGAGGGGTTTGATAATGTTTTCCTGATTGACTGCAGGACGTACCCCTCAAGAAGTGTATCGGAGCCATGGAAAAACAGGGTGCTGCGAGGCTCAAGGGACGGTTTTGTGGAATCCATTGCAGGCAATGTGGGCCTTATAAGACGCAGGGTAAGGACTAAAGACTTCAGGGTAGAGGCATTAAGTGCGGGAAGACTTTCAAAAACCGATATTGCTATTGCTTATATTGAGGGACTGGCGGACAAAAGACTCCTTGACAATATTAAAAAACGAATTAAAACCATTAATGTTGATGCACTTACCATGAATATTGAAAGCCTTGCCGAAACCCTTTTAAAGGGAAGCTATATCAATCCCTTTCCGAAATTCAAATACACGGAAAGACCTGATTCGGCGGCAGCGGCGGTTTTTGACGGCAATATAGTTGTTTTAATTGATAATTCTCCGGCAGTAATGATTCTTCCCACATCTATTTTTGATATAGCTGAAGAAGCGGACGATTATTATTTCCCGCCGGTAACGGGAACCTACCTTAAACTGTCGAGATACTGCATAGCTGTTTTTTCACTTATTCTTACGCCGGTGTGGGTGCTGTTATTAAACAATCCCGGAAGTGTGCCGGAATGGCTGAAATTTGTATTGATAGAAGAACATAGTTCAACGGTACCTGTGCTTTTGCAGCTTTTTATATTGGAATTTGCCATTGACGGATTACGTCTTGCTGCGGTGAATACACCGACTCTTTTGTCAACACCGTTAAGTGTAATTGCAGGTATAGTTGTAGGCGAATATGCGGTAAGCTCGGGCTGGTTTGACCCGGAAAGCATGTTATATATGGCATTTGTGTCAATAGGAACGTATACACAGGCAAGTTTTGAAATAGGTTATGCCATTAAATTTTTCAGATTAATAATACTTGTTCTGACATGGTTTTTTAATATCTGGGGATTTACTGCAGGCATTCTGATTTTTATTTTGTGCCTTGTGTTTAACAGAACAATATCAGAAAAAAGTTATATATATCCTATTATTCCTTTTAACTGGAATATGTTAAAACGTAAACTGTTCAGGATACGACTTGGAAAAGAAAAATAGGTAAAAATGATGGTATTTTATTGCAAATAATATACAAGTATAGTAAAATATACTCATATTTACCAACGTCAAAGGAGAAGTAATTATGAGTGATAACTACAACAGAGAGGACCTTGATGAAGAAGTTAATAAGGTAATGGAAGATAATACAGAACAGGATTTATCAACAGTCAATGATTCAGAATTAACAACTGATACAGAGGCAGATAATAATAAAGGAGAAAAGGAAAAAGCGGCTAAGAATAAGAAAGAACCTAAGCCAAAGAAAGAGAAGAAGCCTAAGACTAAGGAATGTAAGGAGTCTGATAAACAGGCGTCAACGGAAGAGACTTCCGGAGAAGTTATAGAAGAAAGCACAGCCGGTGAAGATATTAAGACTAAGGTTAAAGATAAGTGTCGCAAGAGAAAAGAACGCAGGGACAAGAAAAAGATGGAGATACTTGATAATCTTGTCGGCGAAGAAAAGGCGGAAGAAGTAATAGAGAAAGTCAAAGAGGCTAAAAAAGGAATATCATTTATGTTCCGTATCCTTATATGTACGATTCTTCCTCTTACATTTATGTTTGCCATTTCACTTCTTTTCACAAGGGATTTCATTGAAAAGACTATTGAAGAGGACAGAACAACCACTTTACAGACAGCTGCTTCAGCAATCAAGAGTGCGTATGTTTACGGATATGAAGGCGAATATATGGTGGACGGTTCGGGAACCCTTTTCAAAGGAGAGACAAGACTTACAGGTAATAATTCCTTGCTTGATACACTTAAGAAAGAGACAGGAATTGAATCAGCCCTTTACTATGGCAATGAAATCAAAATAACATCTATTATGGATGTCAATGGCAGAAGAACATTGGGCAATAAGGCAGAAGAAAATATTTACAACACGGTTATGGAAGGCAATACTTACTATGGTGAGGAAAGGCTTAACAGAGCCGACTATTATGTATGCTATCTTCCATTGTACTCAGACGGCGAAGATGGCGATGTAGTAGGAATGATCTATGTAGGTATCGAGACAACAGGCGATACACAGAGAATAGCAGATAAGACCAAGACATCGGTTATCGGACTCAGTGCAGTATTCCTTGTATCACTTGTAATTGTTACAATTCTTGCAAGACAGATGTCTAAGACCATGAAGAGAATAGATAAGGCACTTGATACAATGTCCACAGGTGATCTTACTGTAACATTTGACGATTCAGACCTTAAGCGTAAAGACGAAATCGGTAACATAGCAAGAACAACACAGGTATTGCGTGACAGATTTACAAAGGTTATCGGTCAAATCAAGGAATCTGTATCCGTTGTTAAGAAAGCATCTGACAATGTTGACACAATGTCTAACCAGTCAACCAGAACCGTAGAAGGTATCAGCCATGCAATCGAAGAAATTGCAGCAGGTGCATCATCACAGGCGGATGAGACACAGTCAGCAGTAGAACACGTTGACAACATCGGTTCACTTATCAAACATGTTGTTGAAGAAGTAGATGTATTATCAGCCACAGCAGCCAATATGGGTAATGCTGAGAATAATGCGCAGAATATTATGGGCGACCTTGATGAGACAACAGCTAAGACAAGTAAAGCCGTTGAACTTATAGCAACACAGACAGAAGCTACCAATGTTTCCGCAAAAGAAATCGGACAGGCAGTTGAGATAATTACCAATATAGCATCACAGACCAACCTTCTCTCTCTAAATGCAAGTATTGAAGCGGCAAGAGCAGGTGAAGCAGGACGAGGATTTGCAGTTGTTGCATCAGAGATACAGAAACTTGCAGAACAGTCTAACCAGTCGGCAGTTAAGATTCAGCAAATAATAGACGGTCTTACAGTTGAATCCAATAAGACAGTTAAGATTATGGAAGAAGTCAAGAGTGCAGTATCAGATCAGGAAAAGAAGATTCATGAGACTAAGTCAATCTTCGGAACAGTAAGAGATGGCGTTGCGAAGTCAATGGATCAGATTAATGGTATCAGCGATGAAAGTAATGAACTTGACGCTAGCAAGAATAAGATTGTAGAGGTTATCGAATCACTTTCTGCAGTATCTGAAGAAAATGCTGCTGCTACTGAAGAGACTATGGCATCAATCGAAGAACTTACTTCAATGATGTTAGAACTTGCATCATCGGCTAATAAGCTTAATGAACTTGCCGACAATCTTGAGAACAGCGTAAGTGTATTTAAAGTAGAGTAGTATATTAAATGGAGTGTAGAGCATGGTATACATAGTTGTCATACTGGTTGTCCTTGTGGCTGATTTGATTATTAAGGCTAAGATATTGGAGATACCGGAAGCCGGTTTCCCAATTGAAAAGTTTAAAGGAAAAGTTAAGATAGTAAGAACCTTTAATGAAGGCATGGCGGCCAATGTGTTGGACGAGGACCCGGCAAAGGTTAAGAAAATATCATCCCTTGTACTTGTGATATTTCTGATACTTTCACTTCCGTTATTTTTCTCAAAAAAAGGAAGAATCAACAGAAAGCTTGGGGCAGCCCTGATTATCGGGGGAGCACTTTCCAATGTGGCAGACAGATGTATTCGTGGAAAGGTTGTAGATTACATCCAGTTTAATATGGATAAATCAGACAGAATGGAGCGCATGACATATAATATTGCAGATTTCAGCATATTTATCGGCACAGTGCTTTACATGATTAATTCAGACAGTAAGAAGAGTAAGAAGAATAATAAAAAATAATAAATTAAGAGCTTCCGGACAGTTAAGTGTCCGGAAGTTCTTTTTATAAAATGGTGCCGCGAGGTCTTTGGTATTGACATCAAAGCAATTAGGTAATAAAATATTTATGTTAATATAAAAGGAGGGCCCGGTAGTATTACCAACTACCGGGCATTTATGAAAAAGAAAAAAATAATTATGAAAAGGTTTTCAACTTCATTACTACTTTAGTGTATAATACAAATGTAGATAAAATGTGATTAAATAGTTAACAAACAATGAACAAATATTATGGAGCGGTAAATGGGAACACAGAATTATCAGAAGGAGTTAGACAGACTGCTTGAAACTATGGATACACCCGGGACTTTAGTGCTTCATAGTTGCTGCGCACCCTGCAGCAGCTATGTTTTAAAGTATCTATCGGAATATTTTAAAATCACTCTTTTGTATTTTAATCCTAATATATCTCCTAAGGAGGAATACGAAAAGCGTGTTGCGGAACAGAAAAGACTTATCGAAGAGATGGAATTTAAGTATCCTGTTACTATGTTAGAGGGCAGATATGAACCATCAGAGTTTTATGAAGCCGTTAAAGGACTGGAAAATGTGCCTGAGGGCGGAGAACGGTGCTTTATATGTTACGAAATGAGAATGAGAGAAGCAGCTGAATATGCCAGAAAGACAGGTGCAGATTATTTTACTACAACTTTATCAATAAGCCCTTTAAAAAATGCTGACAAGATTAACGAAATAGGTAAAAAACTTGAAGCAGAATACGGCGTCAGACACCTGCCTTCGGATTTTAAAAAGAAGGAAGGCTACAAGCAGTCCATAGAGCTGTCAAAGGAATATAATCTATACAGACAGAATTTCTGCGGATGTGTATTTTCAAAGAATGGAGACAAAGAGAATGTATAACTATGAAAGACAGGTAAAATATTATGAGACAGACAAGATGGGTGTAGTTCATCATTCTAATTATATAAGATGGTTTGAAGAAGCCAGGGTTGAATTTATGCGTGACAATGATATATCATATCGTCATATGGAAGAAGAAGGAATTCAGATTCCGGTTGTATCTGTTTCATGCAAATATAAATCTCCTGCCAAATTTGATGATGATGTTATTGTTAAAACATGGATTAAAAAATTTAATGGCATAATTATCGAACTGGCTTACGAAGTGGTTGACAAGAATGACGGACAGATCCGTGTAACCGGAGAAAGTTCCCATTGTTTTGTTGACGATAAGACATTTAAACCTATTAATTTAAAAAGAGAAAGAGAAGACCTTTACAACAGATTTGAAAAGGCAGCAGAGGAATAAGCTATGTGGGCATACGAAAGTGTATTTTATCAGGTATATCCTTTAGGATTTACCGGGGCACCGTTTGAAAATGACGGAGAATTAAGACACGGAATATTAAGATTTATTGACTGGATTCCGCATATCAGAAAAGTGGGAGCTAACGCAATCTATTTTTCACCTGTATTTGAATCCGATACACATGGTTACAATACAAGAGATTACAAGAAAATAGATGTAAGACTGGGAACTAACGAAGATTTCAAAAAGGTATGTGATGAATTACATAAAAATGATATCAAAGTAGTTCTTGACGGTGTATTTAACCATGTAGGCAGAGGACATTTTGCATTTCAGGATGTTCTCAAGAACAGGGAAAATTCACCATATCGTTATTGGTTTAATATTGATTTTAATGGTAATGATGCATGGAATGACGGACTCTGGTACGAAGGCTGGGAGGGCAATTATGACCTTGTAAAACTCAACCTTAAAAATGATGAAGTTGTAAATTATCTTTTTGACTGTGTAAAATACTGGATAGAATATTTTGAAATTGATGGAATAAGACTTGACGTTGCGTACTGTCTTGACCCTGATTTCATGCACAGGCTCAGAGGTTTTACGGACAGCCTTAAAAATGATTTCTTCCTTGTGGGAGAGACTGTTCACGGAGATTACAACAGGCTTGTCAATGACGGAATGCTTCATTCGGCAACTAATTACGAGTGCTACAAGGGTATTCATTCAGCAATTAACAGTTTGAATCTTTTTGAAATAGTACATTCGCTTTTACGCCAGTTCGGACCGGAAGAATGGACTCTTTACAAGGGCAAACACATGCTTTCATTTGTAGATAACCATGATGTGTCAAGAATCGCAAGTGTAATTAATAATGAGAAAAATCTTCCGCTTGCATATGCATTTATTTTTGGTATGCCGGGTATTCCATGCATTTACTACGGAAGTGAATGGGGCTTCAAAGCCGATAAGTCACAGGGAGACCCTGCGTTAAGACCGTATTTTGAAAACTACGAAGAAAACGCACTTACCGATATAATTGCAGGCTATGCCAAGGTTAAAAAAGAAAGTAAAGCCCTTAATTACGGCAATTTCTACAGTCTTTTACTTACTAACAGACAGTGTGTTTTCGGAAGATGGACAGAAGAAGAGACAGTGCTTGTAGGAATTAATATTGATGATAATGAGTTTAAGGCTGGTTTCAATGCCGGTGCAGATAAAGCAGTAAATATGATAACAGGAGAAACCGTTGATATTGCAAATGGTTTTACAATGAAACCAAACAGTGCATATTTTTTAAGGTTAGTGAAATAAAATGTCAGTAAAAGAAGTTAAAACCAACGCAATGCGTATACTTGAATCGGAAGGTATTAATTTTGAGACAGGTTATTACGAATGCGATGAGTTTATAGATGGTGTTCATACCGCAGACGCTTTGGGACTTCCTCACGAAATGGTGTACAAGACACTTGTAACTGTAGGCCACAGTAAGAACTATTATGTTTTTGTAATACCTATCGAAAAGGAAATTGATTTAAAGAAAGCAGCTAAAGCAGTGGGCGAAAAGTCAGTTGAGATGCTTCCGCTTAAGGATGTAACTAACGTAACCGGTTACATAAGGGGCGGTTGTACGGCTGTCGGCATGAAAAAACACTATGTAACAAGGATTGATGAATCTGCCATACTTCAGGACGCTATATATGTGAGCGGAGGGAAGAGAGGAATACAGATTAAATTACATCCGGATGATTTATTAAAGGTTACGAAAGCAGAGTATGCTGATGTGACAGCATAAAATAACTATTTAAAGGAGAAAAAAGGAATGAAGAAAAAAAACGTAGGCGGTATTGTCGCAATTGTTTTAATTGCAATTGTTGTTGTATTTTCACTTGTGACCAATATCAGGGCATTAACAGGTGATGAAAGTGATTACAAGACTGTAACACTTGAAGGTGCAGGAGAATTTTTTGATATGAAATATTCTGTTAATTACATCCCTACAGCAACAGTTCATTATTACTATGGTGTATCTGATGATGTTGACGGAATTATCGTGTTCAGGGCATCTAAGAGCTTTTACAAGAAAAATTTCCTTAGCACAGGATATGCTAAAGGAGACGGTGTTACTGTCAAAGGTAAAATTATCAAATTAAAGGCTAAAGAATCAAAAATGCTTAAAGAGAAAGGAACAAGCTCTACATATTACCTCGGAACAGATAAGGCACTTAATGTGGAATATAAGAGCAATGCTATCAGAGGAATTGTCTTAGCTGTATTTATGATTATACTTGGTATAGTTGGA
>OHHT01000344.1_pt1 | contig 18181 bp, 18 predicted proteins | sample 1568061 | NCBI WGS metagenome assembly OHHT01 (sample SAMEA3879550, study PRJEB24766) | human gut metagenome | biome: human-associated habitat; feature: feces | place: USA | collected 1985/1987 | reverse complement strand
AAAATCCGCAAACAATTGTTGCATGACAATGTTTGCGGATTTTTCTTTTTCTTGATTGAGAAACGGTAGGGGCGGGCGCATGTGGCGGTCTGTAAAAAAAATTGTAATTTTGCAGCCGGATCTCTGCGGCTGTGAGCCGTGAGCCTATGGCCGTGAGAGCCGATATATATGAGAGCCGACATATATAAATGAAATCTTTGATTATGGAAGAAAAACTGCTTTGCGATCCGTGGGACAGGGAGCATCTGTGGCATCCCTACACGTCGACCATCGATCCGCTGCCGACATATAAGGTGACGAGCGCCGAGGGCGTGAGACTGAAGCTGGCCGACGGCCGCGAACTTATCGACGGTATGTCGTCGTGGTGGTGCGTAATCCATGGCTATAACAACCCGGAGATAAACCTGGCCGCCGAGGAGCAGCTCAAAAAGATGAGCCACGTGATGTTCGGCGGACTGACGCATGAACCGGCCATCGAGCTCGGCAAGATGCTGCTGGCGGCCGCGCCGCCGTCGATGCACAATCTGTTTTATGCCGACTCCGGCTCGGTTGCTGTCGAAGTGGCCATGAAGATGGCCGTTCAGGCGGCGGTGTCGAAGAGCGGTTCGCATGAAAAGACAAATTTCGTGACCATACGTTCGGGATATCACGGCGACACCTGGAATGCCATGAGCGTCTGCGACCCGGTCACGGGCATGCACGGCGCTTTTGGCACGGCGCTACCGATACGCTTTTTCGTCGAACAGCCGCGCGTGAAATTCGGCGGCGAATGGGACCCCTCGGCAATGGACGAGCTTGAGGCGACGCTTCGCGAGCATCATCATGAGATTGCGGCGCTGATACTCGAACCGATAGTGCAGGGCGCCGGCGGAATGTATTTCTATCACCCTCAGTATCTTGTGGAAGCTCGCCGGCTGTGCGATCGCTACGGTGTGTATATGATATTCGACGAGATAGCCACCGGCTTCTGGCGCACGGGCCGCTTGTTTGCCTGGGAGCATGCCGGTGTCGAGCCCGACATCATGTGCATAGGCAAAGGTCTTACGGCCGGCTATTTGACGATGAGCGCCGTGCTGACCACCCGCGATGTCGCCGATACGATATCGCGCGGCGAGGCCGGAGTGATGATGCACGGCCCGACATTCATGGCCAATCCGCTGTCGTGTGCCATAGCCATCGCGTCGCTTAAGATGCTCAATGCCAATGATATGAAATCACGCATCGCACATATCGAAAGCCGGCTCCGCGACCTGCTGGCGCCTGCTGCCGATGTCGACGGCGTGAAGGAAGTGCGCGTGCTCGGTGCAATAGGCGTCGTGGAGATGAAGGAGCCAGTCGATCTGGCTTCTTTCCAGCGGCAATGCGTAGAGCGGGGCATCTGGGTGCGCCCGTTCGGCACGCGCGTCTACATCATGCCTCCGTATATTATATCTGACGAAGATCTCACGACGCTGGCCAACGAGATGATCGCCATAATCCGCGGCTGATATGGATGCTTATCAATCGACACTCGCAGCGCTACGCGAATCCGGCAATCTGCGCCACATCCCGGCCGACAGCACCGGCGACAACAAGCTTGTCGACCTCTCGGGCAACGACTACCTCGGCCTGTCCACACGCCACGACCTCACCGAAGAGTTTTTCGCGCAGCTCGATTCGGCCCGCGTGGCCATGACATCGTCGGCCTCGCGACTGCTGGCTGCCGGGCAGGACGAATACTCCAGGCTCGAGGCATTGCTTTCGGGACTTTACGGCGGTCGCGCATGCCTGATTTTCAACAGCGGCTATCACGCCAATACCGGCATGCTGTCGGCGCTGGCCTCCGAGCCGCGCACGCTTATTGTGGCTGACAAACTGGTGCACGCCAGCATGATCGACGGCATGGTGCTGTCGCGCGCGCAGTTCCGCCGTTTCGCCCACAACGACCTCAACCATCTCGAGCGGATACTGAAAAAAGAGCATGACGCGTTTGACCGCGTGATAGTGGCCGTGGAATCGGTCTACAGCATGGACGGCGACCGCGCGGATATCGACGCTCTCATCGACTTGCGCCGCCGCTACGGCAAAGTGATGCTTTATGTCGACGAGGCGCATGCCTTCGGCGTGTGCGGTCCGCAGGGACTCGGCCTTGTGCAGGAGTCGAAAGCGCCTGATGAAGTCGACGTGTTGATCGGCACCTTCGGCAAGGCCGCCGCTTCTGTCGGCGCCTTCGCCATCACATCGCCCGAGCTTCGCGAATATGCGCTCAACCGCGCCCGCAGCTTCATATTCTCCACCGCCATCCCGCCTGTCAACTGCGCCTGGACGCGCTTAATCGTCGGGCGGATGACGCAGATGGATGCCGAGCGCCGTCATCTGCATGAGCTGGCCGCAATGCTTCACCGCCGTATCACGGAGGTGGCTCCCTCGCTCACCATGCCAGAGCCGAGCCATATCATGCCGATCATCGTTGGCGACGCCAAGGCAACGGTGATGATGTCGGAGCGACTGCGTGAGCTCGGATTCAAAGTGTTACCGATCCGCACACCGACAGTGCCTCCCGGCACCGAGCGCCTGCGCATCAGCCTTAACGCATCGCTCGATCTCCCGGTGATCAACCGCTTCGCCGACGTGCTGTGTAACGATATTTCCAAAAGCCGATGATCATAAAGCTCACACATGCCGAATCGTCTCCCCGCCTGCTGCTCATCTTCGCCGGATGGGCCATGGACGAACATCTCTTCGCCACGCTTAGGCCGGGAGGATATGACGTGGCCGTGGCTTTTGATCATTGCTCGGATGCAGGCGACTGGCCTGTCCGTTTGCCCGGCGATTATGATGAGATATGCGTCGTGGCCTGGTCGTTCGGCGTTATTGCCGCCACCCGTTTCATGGCCGAAAATTCTCAGCTGCCTTACACGGCTAAGATAGCCGTCAACGGCACCCTTTGTCCGGTCGATGACGTCTTCGGTATTCCCGAGGCGATATTCCGCGGCACCCTCGACCGCCTCTCGCCCGAAGTGATAGCCCGATTCAACCGCCGCATGTGCGGCTCGTCGCAGCGGCTTGCCGCTCTTACGGCAAGCGGGTGGGTGCAGCGTCCTGTGGAGCGACTTGCAACCGAGCTCCGGACCATTGCCGCGATGGAGCACTGCCGCGAGCGTATGTCGGACTGGGACGTTGTCATCGTCGGGAAGCGCGACATGATCATACCGGCTGCCAGCCAGTTGCGTGCCTGGGACGGGCATCCCGATGTGCGGTGTGTCGACGAGCCGCATCTGCCGGATTTTGGAGTGCTTATCGATCGGTTGATAGTCGATAAATCACTTGTGGCACAGCGCTTTGTGCGCTCGGTTAGCAGCTACGACGGCGAAGCCGAAGTGCAGCGTCGCGTGGCGCGCCGTCTGGCATGCATTGCACGTGAGCGTTTTGCAGGCAAAGAGCCCGGCAATCTTCTCGAAGTGGGCTGCGGCACCGGGCTGCTGACCGGCGAACTTACCTCGCTCCTGGCTCCGCGGCGGCTCACGCTCTGGGATCTTGCTCCGATATCGGAGGCTCTGCCCGGTGATCATCGCAGGTGCGATGCCGAGATGCAGATACGCAAAGAGCCTGACGGATCGTACGATCTCATAGCCAGTGCCTCGACAGTGCAGTGGTTCAACAGTCCAGCCGCCTTCGTGCGCCACTGTCACCGCGTGCTCAGCTCAGGCGGAGTGATAGCCCTGTCGACGTTCGGGACTGACAACTTCCGTGAGCTGACGCCGTATCTCCCCGCTACGCCCAACTACTATTCACCCGAGCGATGGCGGCAGCTGCTGTCGGAAACCGGATTCCGCGACATCCGCGTCGAGACGGAATCCGTGACTAAAGAGTTCGCCGACACCGTGTCGCTTCTCCGCCATCTCAGCGACACCGGTGTCAATGCCGTTTCCGGCCATGTCGGCCCGTCGGTGACCCGAAGCATCCTCCGGTCCGGCATCCGCCGGCTCACCTATCAGCCGATGATCGTGACGGGTCTCCGCTGACAGCGCCTCCGCGGGCTGCGCCTCATTTGGAAGGGGAAAATGCAGGCTATGTCATCGGCCCAAAACTTATTTGTGTTGAAAAAAAGTTGAAAAATAGGCGGATATAAAAAATATTTGCTACTTTTGTAAAAATTTAGCATAAAATGGCCGGTAATCTGCAGCAACGCCTTGACAGTCTGAAGAGCAAAACGCAGCTACTCGTAGAGCGCTATGCCCGGATGGAGAACGCACGGCGTGAAGCGGAGTCCCGGATCAACGAACTCGAGCAGGAGATTGCGCGTAAAGACCGCGAGACCAAAGTGCTGAGGCAGCAGCTGGAACAGCTGCAAGTGGTGACAACCCTGTCGCCCGCCCGCGAGGACGTTGAACGGAGCCGGAAATTTTTTGCCGAATTATTGCGGGACATAGACAAATGCATCAACGAGCTAAGTGAATGATGCGATGAAAGATAAACTTGATATAACGCTCCGCATCGGCAATGTCCGCCTCAGTCTGACCATCAGGCCTGAGGAAGAGGTGTTGCTCCGCGAGGCGGCCAAAGAAATCAATCATGCTTATGAATCGTATGTCAGACGGTTTGCAGGCAGCGAAACTGATGAAATAATGGCAAAGGTGACATTGCTGTTCGCGAAAGGGTATCTCAGCCTTTCGTCGCAGGCAAGGCAGACAGAAGCGTTGCTCGACAGCTTTGAATCCGATATCGACAGACTGCTCGACGGCGAGACGCACTCGCCGGTCAACAGACAGGAGAATGTCGGCTGAAATATATCACAGACAATCTGTTGTCGCCCTGAATGGCTGACGGACAGAGCGCAAGAGAGCGCCACCCCGAAATTCCTGACGGCTTTACGGCCGGCATGGAGGGCATTGATCTTTTTCCCGCACGATAACCGGCGGTTGACCGCGGATGCTGAGCACGGACGCAGCTATTGGCTGCATGTGGCGGCAGGCGCAGACAGCACGCGGATATTGAAGCGGAAATTTTTTATATAATAACTCATAATAACCTAATATAATTACCAATGGACGCAGGAATACTGATCTATATCGTGGTTGCGGTGATTGCGTTGGCAGTCGGCATCGCCGGCACTGTTATAGCCCAGCGCAACATGGCGCGCAGCCGTGCAAAAACCATAATAGCAGAAGCTGAAAACGAGGCTGAAGTGCTCAAGAAAAACAAGTTGCTCGAGGCCCGCGAAGAAGAGCTGAAAATTGTTTCCGAAGCTGAGAAAACGGCTTCACAGCGCCTGTCGAAAGTGCAGTCGATGGAAGGCAAGCTCAAACAGCGCGAGATGCAGCTCAATCAGCAGCAGAGTGAAAACCAGCGCACACGCAACGAAAACGAGCAGATGCGCACCCGTCTCACCGAGCAGATGGCAGCCGCCGACGCCCGCCAGAGCGAGCTCGACAGCATGATACGCCACGCTCAGGACGAACTCGAACGCATGTCGGGCCTTTCGACCGAAGAAGCTAAGGAAAAACTCATCGAATCGCTCAAGGACGAAGCTAAGACAGCCGCTCAGAGCTATATCAACGACATTATGGACGAGGCCAAGCTGACGGCTAACAAAGAGGCAAAACGCATTGTCGTACAGTCGATTCAGCGTGTGGCTACCGAAACGGCCATCGAAAATTCCGTGACCGTGTTCCAGATCGACTCCGATGAAATCAAAGGTCGCATCATCGGCCGCGAAGGCCGCAATATCCGCGCCCTCGAGGCTGCGACAGGCATCGAGATCATCGTCGACGACACCCCCGAAGCCATCGTGCTCTCGGGCTTCGACCCCGTGCGCCGCGAGATAGCCCGACTGGCTCTGCATCAGCTTGTCAACGACGGCCGCATCCATCCGGCCCGCATCGAGGAAGTGGTTGCTAAAGTGCGCCGTCAGGTTGAGGAAGAAATCATCGAAACCGGCAAACGCACCACCATCGACCTCGGCATCCATGGGCTGCACCCCGAACTCGTCCGCCTTGTGGGCAAGATGAAATACCGCTCCAGCTACGGTCAGAACCTGCTCCAGCACTCACGCGAGACGGCCAACCTCTGCGCCGTCATGGCATCGGAGCTTGGCCTCAACCCCAAGAAAGCCCGTCGCGCCGGCCTGCTCCACGATATAGGCAAAGTGCCCGACGAAGAGCCCGAACTGCCGCACGCACTGCTGGGCATGAAACTCGCCGAGAAATACAAAGAGAAACCCGAAATATGCAACGCCATCGGCGCGCACCACGATGAAATCGAGATGACATCGCTCCTCGCCCCGATCGTGCAGGTGTGCGACGCCATCTCCGGCGCCCGCCCCGGTGCACGCCGCGAAATGGTTGAAGCCTATATCAAACGTCTCAACGACCTCGAGCAGCTTGCCCTTTCATATCCCGGCGTCATCAAGACCTACGCCATCCAGGCCGGCCGCGAACTCCGTGTGATTGTGGGTGCCGACAAGATCGACGACGTCGAAACCGAAAAGCTCTCGGCCGAGATAGCCAAACGCATCCAGGACGAGATGACCTATCCGGGACAGGTAAAGATCACCGTTATCCGCGAGACACGTTCAGTGAGCTTCGCAAAATAAATCCACTGATTTTGCGCAACTATGACTAACGATAACGAAACGCCCGGCGAAGAAAAACGCAAAGCCGACTCCGAGGCCTCCGGTTCCGCATCATCATGCGGCGCAGGCACCCGGCGTGAGGCCCGCAGCTATGCTCCGCCGCGCGGCAAACTGTTCTGCTACGACTGGCTGGCCGACATTCCCGGCGCCAAGACAGCCTGCGGCATCGTCGAAGTGCAGTTTAAAAACACCCGCAAGGGATTCTTCCGCAATTCGTTGCACCTTCCGCTCGCAATCGGCGACCTCGTGGCCGTCGAAGCCGCGCCCGGTCACGACATCGGACAGGTGACGCTCACCGGTCCGCTTGTGGTGCGCCAGATGAAACGGTCGAATCTCAAGCACGACGCCGAAATCAAACGCGTGCTCCGCAAAGCCAAACCCTCCGACCTCGAGCGCTTTGAAGAGGCCAAAGCCAAAGAAAACGACACCATGATCCGCGCCCGTAAGATAGCCGAAGATCTCAAACTCAACATGAAGATCGGCGATGTAGAATATCAAGGCGACGGCAACAAGGCGATATTCTATTACATAGCCGACGAGCGCGTCGACTTCCGCCAGCTCATCAAAGTGCTTGCCGATGCTTTCAAGGTGCGCATAGAGATGAAACAGATCGGCGCCCGCCAGGAAGCGGGACGCATCGGCGGCATCGGCCCCTGCGGCCGCGCCCTATGCTGCGCCAGCTGGATGACCAACTTCGTGTCGGTAGGCACCGCCTCGGCGCGTTTCCAGGACATCTCGCTCAATCCGCAAAAGCTCGCCGGCCAGTGTGCCAAGCTCAAATGCTGCCTCAACTTCGAGGTCGACGCCTATGTGGAGGCCCTCAAGCGGCTTCCGGGCAAAGAAATACGCCTCGAAACGGCCGACAGCACATGGTATCATTTCAAATACGACGTGTTCAACCGGCTCGTCACCTACAGCACCGACAAGAACATACCCGCCAACCTCACCACCATACCCGCCGACCGCGCTTTTGAAGTGATAGCCCTCAACAAAGAAGGCGAAAAGCCCCTCTCGCTGCTGGCCGAAAGCGATCAGGCACAGGATAAGAAAACCTATGCCGACCTCCTCGATCAGGACAACATATCGCGCTTCGACAGCAAAAAAAAGAAAAAGCGCAAAAAGCCGAAATCATCGGCCTCTCAGGCACCCGCCGCGACAGAAGGCGACGCCCCGGCCGCCGCGCAGGCTCAGACGGCACCGGCAGAGCAGGGCGCCCCGCAGGAAAAGCGCCGTGCAGCCGAAGGCGACCGTCAGCGCCGCGACAACCGCCGCGACAACCGCCGTCGTCAGCCCCGCGGTAAAGAGCGCGGCGACAGCGCAAACGGCGGTAACAATGGTGGTAACAATGGTGGTAATAGCGGCGGCAACAACGGCGGCAACAATGCCCCGACAGCGGATGAATAAAGATGAGTAAGACGCTGAGATTCATATTGCTTATATGCGTCGTGACACTCGCCGTTCTTGCGGGCGCATGCACCAATCCGGCCGACAGCTTCGGCCGCTTCGAGCAGCTCCCCGCCGGCGGCTGGGCCTACGGCGACACTATAGCCATCACCACCGACAGCCTATCGTCGACAGGCAAGCGGCTTTCAGTCGCTGTGCGCCACAACGACGACTTCCCTTACCGTAACCTGTGGATTGAGGTGAGCGGCAGCGATGCTTCGGGCAAAATGATCCGTGACACCGTCGACATCATGATGTCCGACAGCTACGGCCGCTGGCTTGGCAAAGGCATAGGCGATTCCTATCAGTGCTCCGCGCCGATCGACGGCATCGTGAACATTGCCGGGGCGGCAACCGTTAAACTAAGACATGTGATGCGTGTCGACACTGTGCCTGGTCTTGAGCAGATCGGTATCATAATCGAAAGCGAAAAGCCCTGAGCCCCGGCTGACAGACCGGCGCTGCGGCGGCAAGCATCCTGATCGCCGGACACCCCGGCCTCATGACCAAACAACATCGAGATATGCAGACGCGACAATTCGACAGCCTTATATTCGACATGGACGGCACCCTGTGGGATGCCGTCGACACCTATTGCGACATCTGGAACGAAACCTACCGCCGCATGGGTGTCGACGCTACGGTCACCCGTCGGGAGCTTCTCGAATGTATGGGCCTGCCCATCGAAGCCATCATGGAGCGGATAACTCCAGCCGGGATCGACCGCCGCCGGTTTGCCACCGTGCTCAGCCGGGTCGACGCCGAGATGATGCCCGTAAGAGGCGGACGCCTCTACAAAGGAGTCGCCGAACTGATCCCGCAGCTCGCACGCAGCTACAGCCTTATGATGGTGAGCAACTGCGGCGAACACGGACTCGACTATTTTCTAGGTTACACCGGCCTGCGCCCGTATTTCACCGACACGCTCACTCACGGCCAGACAGGGCTCGACAAAGAAGGCAACATCGCCCGGCTCATCGCCCGCCACGGCCTGAAGGCTCCCGTGTATATCGGCGACACCGATGGCGACTGCCGCAGCGCCCATGCCGCGGGAGTGCCCATGATGCATGTCACATATGGCTTCGGCCGATGTGACGATGCCGAATTCTCCGCCGACTCGTTTGCCGATGTGGCGCGCTTTTTTCTCTCTGACAAAACTTTACAAAAATGAAACGTTTAGTCCTGCTCGAACAATCCGAATTTGAAACACGCCTTAAGAAAGTGCGTGAGCAAATGCATGATGCCGACGCGTTGCTGATCACCGACAACGCCAATATCTATTACCTCACCGGACGTGTGTTTGCCGGATATATCTATTTGCCACTCAGTGGCATGCCGCTGATGTTTGTGCGCAGGCCCGCTGGCCTTGAAGGCGAAGGCGTAGTTTATGTGCGAAAACCCGAACAGATCGTCGAAACGCCCGGCTTCAGCATGCCGGCCTCAATAGGAATGGAACTCGATGTCACCTCCTACAGCGACATCCAGCGCCTCAGCCGCATATTCGCCGGCGCCCGCATTGTCAATGCCTCGCCGATGCTCATGGCCTCCCGTGCCGTCAAAACGCCGTGCGAGATCGATAAGATAACCGCTTCCGGCGTGAAGCAGGAGCGCGTCTACCGGCGCATGCCACACCTCTATCAGGAGGGCATGACCGATCTCGAGCTGCAGGTGGAGATTGAGCGCGTGTCGCGCCTCGAGGGCTGTCTCGGGCAATTCCGCATCAGCGGCAACACCATGGAACTTTTCATGGGCAACATTCTCGTGGGCGAAAATGCCGACACCCCGACGCCCTACGATTTCGCCATGGGTGGCGAAGGTCTTGATCCGTCGCTGCCTGTCGGCGCCAACGGCTCCATCATCAAGTCCTCCGACAGCGTGATGGTCGACGCCAACGGCAACTACACCGGATATATGACCGACATGACGCGCACTTTCGCCGTAGAAAAGCTGGCTCCACTCGCGCTCAAAGCCCATCGGTGCTCCATCGACATCTGCCATGCCGTAGCAGCCGCCGGAGTCCCCGGCACCGAGGCCCGCACGCTTTATGAACTTGCCGAACGCATGGCCCGCGAAGCCGGACTGCACGATTATTTCATGGGCCACCGCCAGAAAGCCGGATTCGTAGGGCATGGCGTGGGCATCGAAATCAACGAGCGTCCGGTGCTGGCGCCCCGCAGCCGCGACATCCTTGCCGAAGGCAATGTGGTGGCCGTCGAACCTAAATTTGTCATTCCCGGCACCGGTGCCGTCGGAATTGAGAACACCTATGTTGTTGAGGCTGGCGGAATGCGCTGCCTAACCAACGCCCCTGAAGAAATCACATTTTTTGAATGAACGACAATCTGATTCAACATCTCGACCGTGCAACCTTTGAGGCCGTGGGCGCTGCCGCCGACAGCCTCGGCGTGCCCTGCTATGCCGTGGGCGGATATGTACGCGACCTGTTTCTGCACCGCCCGTCGAAAGATATCGACTTCGTGTGCGTGGGGCAGGGGAGCGGCATCGCCGTGGCAAAAGCTCTGGCAGCCACGTCGCGCAAGTCGAAAGTCAACATATTCCGCACCTACGGCACGGCGCAGCTCCGCTATCACGGACTTGAGCTGGAGTTTGTGGGCGCCCGCCGCGAGTCGTATCACCGCGATTCGCGCAACCCCATTGTCGAAGAAGGCACTCTCGACGACGATATCTCGCGCCGCGACTTCACCATCAACGCTATGGCCCTGTGTGTCAACGCCGACGGCTTCGGCAGACTTATCGACCGTTATGATGGCGTAGGCGATCTGCAGCGGCGCATCATACGCACGCCGCTCGACCCCGATATCACCTTCAGCGACGATCCGCTGCGCATGATGCGAGCCATACGCTTCGCCACGCAGCTGGATTTCGACATCGATCCCGCTACGCTCGAAGCCATCACCCGAAATGCCTCGCGCATCGACATCATCACCCGCGAACGCATCTCCACCGAGCTGATGAAGATCATGCAGTCGCCGCGCCCCTCCCTCGGGTGGAGGCTGCTTTCGGTTACCGGGCTGCTGTCCCACATACTGCCGCAGCTCGAAGCTATGAAGGGCGTGGAAACCGTGCATGGCCGCGGACATAAAGACAATTTCGAGCACACTATGCTCGTGCTCGACCGCGTGGCCGAAAAATCCGACAACGTGTGGCTCCGCTGGGGCGCTTTGCTCCACGACATCGCGAAACCGGTGACCAAGCGCTGGGACGATGAAAACGGATGGACGTTCCGCAACCACAACTTCATAGGCGGAAAAATGGTGCCGCGGATTTTCCGCGACCTCAAGATGCCGCTGGGCGAGCCGATGAAATATGTGAAAAAGATTGTCGAGCTCCACATGCGCCCGATCGCCCTGGTCGAGGACTCCGTGACCGATTCGGCCGTTCGGCGCCTGATCGTGGACGCCGGCGAGGATCTCGACGATCTCATGATCCTCTGTCAGGCCGACATCACCTCGCGCAACCCCGAGAAAGTGAGGATGCATCTGCGCAACTTCGACAATGTCCTGGCCAAGATGGAGGATGTCAACGCCCGCGACCATCTGCGCCTGTTCCAGCCCCCCGTGACCGGCGAGGAGATCATGGCCACGTTCGGTCTGCCCCCCTCGCAGCCTGTGGGCGTCATCAAATCGGCGGTGAAAGATGCCGTGATCGAAGGCATCATCCCCAACGAACACGATGCGGCGCGCGAATATATGCTCAAAATCGGGCGTGAGATGGGACTTACGCCTGTGAACCAGTGATTACAAATTTTGCTATGTATTACGTAACTAAACGTTTTGAAATATCCGGAGCTCATTCGCTCCGGCTCGACTATGAGAGCAAATGTGCGACGCTCCACGGCCACAACTGGATCATTACCGTCAGCTGCCGGGCGCGCGAGGTCGACGCTTCCGGCATGGTGACCGATTTTACGGCCATCAAGCAGGAAATCACCGAAATGCTCGACCATAAAAATCTCAACGAAGTGCTCGACTTCAATCCGACTGCCGAGAATATCGCCCGCTGGATATGTGACCGCGTCCCCAACTGCTATCGCGTTGAGGTGCGCGAAAGCGAGGGCAATACGGCCGCCTACGAACGTGACTGAACTGCCAGGCATCTGATAATACGATAAGAATGACAAGGCATGTATCGTGTCAATGAAATCTTTTATTCGCTTCAGGGTGAGGGCTTTTTCACCGGAAGTGCGGCTGTGTTCGTGCGCCTGAGCGGCTGTAACCGCGCATGCGCTTTCTGCGACACTGATCATCGTGCGTTCACCCTCATGACCGCCGATGAGATTGTGGCTATAGCTTCGAAATATGAGTCGCGTTTCGTGGTGGTGACCGGTGGCGAACCGCTGCTTCAGCTCGACGACGCTCTCGTTGGTGCGCTCAAAGCTGCCGGCTTTTTCGTGGCCGTAGAGACAAACGGCACGCTTCCTGTGCCCCAAGGCGTCGACTGGGTCACTTGCTCGCCCAAAGAAAAACCGTGGAACATTGACAGAATCGACGAGCTTAAGATCGTCTGGCAGGGACAGGATGTCGAAGCCATAGCCCGTGAGCTCCCCGAGGCCACTCACCGTTTCCTCCAGCCGCTGTCGTGCTCCAACACCGATGAGGTCGTCGGCTATATCCTCCGCAATCCCCGCTGGCGTCTGTCGCTGCAAACCCATAAATTGATCGGCATACAGTGACCGCCATGCGTTTTGCCCAGCGATTCCCCGCGTCGCCGCCTGCTGCCGTGTTTTTGTTTGTGAGATAGAGAAATAATGCGTAACTTTGCTTTACACTTTCCTCTGACTGACTTATGCAATTGAAACGACACATACTGACGCTGGTGGCTGCTCTGGCTATTTTCGCTCTCGCTTTGCCTGCACAGGGCGCTTCCCGGCGTACGGCCAAAAAGAAAAAAGCAAAAACTGAAGCCGTTGCCCCCGACGGGCTGCTCGACAAAGCCCGGAACGCATTTGAAGCCTATGATTTCGAAGGAGCTACGGAATTTCTTGACGATTACGAAACGGCTCTTTCCAAGAGCGATAAGGAGCCGCCGCAGCGTTACACCGATCTGCGGCGCGTGGTGGATCTCGGAACGACGATGCTCGACCGCGTGGAGAAAATAGCCATCATCGACAGCCTGACCGTTGACAGCGCGGCATTTTTTGAGGCTTACCGGCTCTCGCAGCCGGCGGGCGTGATCACCGATTCCGAAGCGCTGCCTGCCTCATTCCCGGCAAAGGGCAATCCCGCTGTTTTCGTGACCGAATCAGGCGAAACGATGCTGTGGAGCGCACCAAAAGCCGATGGCCGCGAGCTCGTGGAGTCGCATCTGCTTGCCGACGGCTCATGGGAAGACCCGCAGCCGCTCGGCGACGCTTTCCGCGATCTCCTCGATCCAGCCTATCCCTTCCTGATGCCCGACGGCACTACGCTCTATTTTGCCGCACGCGGTCAGGAATCGCTTGGCGGATACGACATTTTCGTGGCGCGCAACAATGGCGACGAATATCTTCAGCCACAGAATATGGGCATGCCCTATAATTCGCCGTTCGACGATTATATGCTGGCCATCGATGAGGTGACAGGCGCCGGCTGGTGGGCCACCGACCGCAACCGCATCGACGGCAAGGTGACCATCTATGTGTTTGTGCCTCAGGAGATGCGTGTCAATTATCCCGCCGACACCCCTGATCTGACCGACCGTGCACGTATTACCAATATCAAGGCCACCGGCTCGCGTGATGATTATGCCGGAGTGCTGAAAGCCATAGCTGCTGCCGGCGGCGAGACGGCCGGCGAAAGTATCGAGTTTGAGATGGCCATGCCGGGCGGCAAAATCTACCAGTCGCTCGCCGACTTCCGCAATCCTCTCGCCCGCGAGGCCATGGAGCGGTATCTCGACGCCCGCGATGCGCTGCGCGACGATGAGGCCTCGCTCAGCGACCTGCGCGCGGCGTTCAAAGCCGGGTCGGCATCCCGCAGCGAGGTTCTCGAGCTCGAAAACCGCGTGAACCGCCAGCGCATCGAGTTGCGGCGCCTGGCCAACGAAGTTGTAAAGGCCGAAACACGCTGACGCCGTCGTTTCCCCTGTTGATGAATCATTATCGCATTATCATATCATGACTGCTTTTCTGATAGCTCTTGCCGTGTTGGTGGGCGGATATTTCGTCTACGGCGCTTTTGTCGACCGCCTGATGGCCACCGACCGCAACCGTCCGATGCCGGCCTACACCAGGCGCGACGACGTGGATTACCGTCCCATGAAACCGTGGCGCGTGTTCCTCATACAGTTCCTCAACATCGCCGGCCTCGGCCCGATCTTCGGCGCCATCATGGGCATCATGTTCGGTCCCGCCGCTTTCCTGTGGATTTCGCTCGGAACGATATTTGGCGGTGCCGTGCACGACTTCTGCTCGGGCGTGATATCCATCAGACGCGACGGCGCTTCGCTGCCCGAGATCGTTGGCGAACAGCTCGGCTCGGGCATCCGTAATGTGATGCGCGGCTTTTCGGTGTTGCTGCTCATCCTCGTTGCCGCCGTATTCGTGGTGACGCCTGCCGGTCTGCTCGCTTCCATGACACCTGATTCGCTCAATGCCATGGTGTGGACGGTGGTTATTTTCGCCTATTATATTCTGGCTACACTGCTGCCCATCGACAAGCTTATCGGCAATTTCTATCCCGTCTTCGGCTTTGCATTGCTTTTCATGGCGGCCGGTCTGCTCTTCGTGATGCTCTTCACCGGCATCGACATTCCTGTCAGCTTCAACGACAGCTTCGCCAGCCGCAGCGTTTCGGGTGCACCGGTGTTCCCGATGATGTTCGTCAGCATAGCCTGCGGCGCTATTTCCGGTTTTCATGCCACGCAGTCGCCTATGATGGCTCGGTGCCTGACCAACGAAAAGCTGGCCCGTCCGATATTCTATGGCGCAATGGTGGCAGAAGGCATCGTGGCCCTTATCTGGGCGGCCGCAGCCGTGGCTTTCACCGGAGGATATGAGCAGCTGACGGCTTATATGGCTGTGCCGGGTCATTCGGCCGGTTCGCTCGTTCACGACATTTCATTCGGATGGCTTGGCGCTTTCGGCGGCATACTCGCTGTGCTCGGTGTGGTGGCGGCTCCGATCACCACCGGCGACACCGCTTTGCGCAGTGCACGCCTCACCATGGCCGATTGTCTGCATTTCAGTCAGAGGTCGATATGGCGCCGTCTGCTGGTGGCTCTCCCTATTTTCGCTTTGACTGCGATGGTGATGATGATCGATTTCAGCGTGCTTTGGCGCTATTTCGCCTGGTGCAACCAGACGCTCGCCGTGTTCACCCTCTGGGCTGTGACGGTCTATCTCGCCCGCCGCGGAAGCATATATCTGGTGACTTTGCTGCCCGCCATGTTCATGACTGTGGTGTGCACGAGCTACCTGCTTTGCGCGCCCCGTCCCGAAGGTCTCGGGTTGGCGCAGTCGCTGGCTGTGGGTTTGGGACTGATGGTGGCGGTGTGCCTGACAGCCATGTTCTTTGTTTATGTAAAACGTAAGCAGCCCGTACTGAAAAATGTTTGATTTCAATTGTCTTTTAGACGGCTCTCTCAAATATAATTTCCATTCCCACACGCAGTTCTGCGACGGCCGGGCGCCTATGGAGCAGTTTGCGGCCGAGGCTGTGCGCCGCGGATTCACCCATTACGGCTTCTCGCCCCATTCGCCCATTGCCATACCCTCGCCCTGCAACATGAAGACTTCGGATGTGCCGCTCTATCTCGATGAGGTGGCACGGCTGCGCCACGTTCACCGGGCAAGCGGCACGCGATTTCTCGCCTCGATGGAGATCGATTTCCTCAGCCGCAGCCATGGCCCGGCATGCGCATATTTTCAGGATCTGCCGCTCGACTACCGCATCGGCTCGGTGCACTTCATTCCGTCGCAGTCGGGCGAATATATCGACGTCGACGGCCATTTCGACCGTTTTCGCGATAATATGTCCCGGCATTTCCGCAACGATATCCGTTATGTGGTCAACACTTTCTTCGACCAGAATCTGGAAATGCTTTCGGCCGGCGGATTCGACATGATAGGCCATTACGATAAGATAGGGCAGAACGCATCCTATTTTCAGCCCGGTATCGAGAATGAGGGATGGTATGTCGATCGTCTTGAGGAACTTACGCGTGCGGTCATCGCCTCGGGTGTGACCGTCGAGATCAACACCAAGGCTTTTGTGGAGCATCACCGGTTTTTCCCTTCGCCGTCGCAGCTTCCGGCATTGCTTGATGCCGGCGTGCCCATAGTGGTCAACAGCGATGCCCACCGTCCGGAGCTTATCGATGCCTCGCGCGATGAGGCGTTTGCTATTCTTGATCGTCAGCGTCGCGCTTCTTCTTCGAAACAGTAGAAGCTATCATGATGGCCGGCTGCGAGGCCGACGCCGTGTTCATGCGGTCCATCACCGCCATCGCCCGGCGCCGCTTGTCGGTTGCCGTTTCATCCTCAAACAGATTTCTCGTGGCTTTCTCTTTTGCAATGAAATGGTGCAGCGTGATGCCTGCGCGCTTGAATCCGATGTCTTTGCGGTAGATGCTACGGAGCGCCTCAACGGCCGCGCTGCATATGTCGGGCGTGTAGTCGGTGTGGTCGGGCAGCTTCACGGTGATGTTGGGATTGTACTGGATCTGTGAGGTGTGGAAGCGGTTGGTGCGCAGCATCACGGTGATTTCGCGTGCAAGGTACCCTTTTTTGCGCAGCGACACGGTGGCCGCCGATGCGTAGGTGGTGATCAGCCGTGTCAGCTCGTCGAGATCGAAGGTGTCGTGTGGCAGCGTGCGCGTGACGCTGATGCTGCGGTTTTCCGGCTCGGGGGTGTGACGCTCTATGCATGCCTCGCCATGGAGTTCGCGCCAGGTGTCGTAGCCCCCTTTGTGCAGCAGTCGGCGAGCTTTGTCGTCGGGCAGCTCATAGACGCCGAGGGCTGTGGTCACCCCTACATCGGCCAACCGTCGCGCCACATTAGGCCCGATGCCCCATATGTCTTTCGCCTCCGACATCGAGAGCGCTTTGCGGAGCTTTGCCTCGGAGTCGATGACGCACACGCCTTTGTAGCCCGGATAGCGCTTGGCAAACCGCGCTGCCAGCTTGGCCAGCGTTTTGGTGGTGGAGATGCCCATCGACACCGGGATGCCCGTGCGGCGGAATATCGTGTCGACAAGATAGAGACCATAGTCGCGCGGGTCGCCGATGTCGCTGCTCACAACGATGAATGCCTCGTCGATGGAATATATTTCGATGCCGTGCGTGGCATGCTCGCGCAGCACCTGCATCACTTTGTCGGATATATCACGGTAAAAGCGGTGTGAACCGTGCAGTGCCACGACTCCGTTGGCCTCGCACATTGCCCTGATTTTGAAATAGGGTGCTGAACGGGTGATGCCCAGCGCTTTGGCTTCGTTCGACATGGCCACGACGCATCCGCTTCCGCCGGAAAGCACTATCACCGGTATACCGTTGAGCTGCGGATCGCGCACGCGTTCGCAGGATACGAAAAAGTTGTTGCAGTCAATAAGGGCTATCATCGTAGGGCAAATATAATCATTTGCCGCCATTCATCCATTGCTGCGGATGTTAATTTGCCGCTTTCCCGTGCCGTCTGCGCCGGATGGCTTTCTGAAGGCGCGGGTTCAGACGATTTTTTGTGTTGTTGTAAGGTGTTGATTCGCGGTGTGTTGCTGTTTCATACGCTATTTTCTGACGATTTTTGTTGAAAAAAGTTTGCGAAAAGTTTGCGCAATCCGAATTTCCGTCTTAACTTTGCAACCGCAAACGGCAAGAGAGCCTTTCGCAACTGAAGAAATGAAGTTGCGGTTTGCTGAAACATCAAAATGTTTTATCCGAATTGGTGCGGTAGTTCAGCTGGTTAGAATACTAGCCTGTCACGCTAGGGGTCGCGGGTTCGAGTCCCGTCCGCACCGCCGAGGAGAGAGGAGAATGAGTATTGTTAGATTTCGGTCTGCTTTACTCATTCTTTTTTTTGCGCTTCGCTTTTTTAATCCTATCTTTGCCCGTAACTGTAACTCTTGATTTGTATCCGTCCGAAAAAGGCCGCCTATGCCAAAGTTTTTTTACTGGCGAACTTTGCGGCA
>OHHT01000322.1_pt1 | contig 18877 bp, 16 predicted proteins | sample 1568061 | NCBI WGS metagenome assembly OHHT01 (sample SAMEA3879550, study PRJEB24766) | human gut metagenome | biome: human-associated habitat; feature: feces | place: USA | collected 1985/1987 | reverse complement strand
CGCCCACTTCCTTAGCGATCTGATAGTGGAAGGCCTCCACCACGCCGGCGATCTTCTTGTCGTGCTCGGCCTGGGCCAGCAGATAGCGCATATCGTTGGAGCCGGTGTAGGCCACCAGACCGCCGCGGCCGGAGAGCATGCGGTGCATCTCCCCCTCGGTGTACTTGCCGGAGAAGCACTGCTTCACCAGCTGACCGGTGGGCAGGGAGCCGGAGCGCTCGGGAGAGAAAGGACCCTCGCCGTCCAGCGCGTTCTGGGTGTCCACCACGCTGCCCTTGACGTGGGCGCCGATGGAGCAGCCGCCGCCCATGTGGCAGACGATGAGGTTCAGATCCTCGTACTTCTTGCCATGCTCCTTGGCGAAGCGCTTGGCCACGGCCTTCTGGTTCAGAGCGTGGAAGATGCTGACGCGCTGGAACAGGGGATGGCCGGCGTAGCGGGCCACGTCCGCCAGCTCGTCCACCACCACGGGGTCAACGATGTAGGAGGGGATGCCCAGCTCGTCGCCGATCTCGCGGGCGATGAGGCCGCCCAGGTTGGAGGCGTGCTGACCCTGAACGCCGATGGTGCAGTCGCGCACCAGGTTGTCGTTGACGGCATACGTGCCGCCGCGGATGGGGCGCAGCAGACCGCCGCGGCCAGAGACGGCGCTGAGGGTGTGGGGGTCGAAGCCCTGCTCGCGCAGCGCCTTCATCACCAGATCACGGCGCCAGTCCTTCTGGGCGGGGATGGTGTTGAACTGGGCAATATCCTCCGCACTGTGGCGCAGGGTCTTGTCAAAGAGCAGCTGCTCATCCTCATAGACACCGATCTTGGTGGAGGTGGAGCCGGGATTGATGACAAGGATTTTCATGGTGTAGGGTCTATGACTGTGACATGCATGCGAGGGCGAGGCTGTAGAACTTCGACTCGGCCGTGTCGGCACGCGACGGTATCACTATCGGGGCATTGGCGCCGCAGATGATGCCTGCCATCGTGGCGCGTCCGAAAAGCGAGATGCTTTTGTAGAATGTGTTGGCGGCCACGAGGTCGGGGAAGATGAGCAGGTCGGCGTCGCCGTTGACAGCCGACTGGATGTGCTTGATTTGAGCGCTGTGCAGATCGCAGGCCGATTTCACGTCCATCGGTCCGCCTACGATGGCTTCGCCATAGCGTCCGTCGGCGGCCATCTTCATCAGCTGCTCATAATATAATGTGTTGGCGAATTTCGGATTGATTTTTTCGGTGAAGTGGATCAGCGCCACGTGCGGCCTGTCGATGCCGAGATTGTGGAGCAGAGCAACGTCGTAGGTGATCATGGCGTCGAGCTGACGGAGGTCGGGGAGGGGTATCACGGCCGCGTCGGAGAAGAAGAGCAGTTTGTGGTAGGCGGGGATCTGGGCGGCCGTGATGTGGGTGAGCACACGTCCTTCCTCAAGCAGCCCGTGCTCTTTGTTGAGCACGGCGTGCAGCAGGTTGTCGGTGTTTATCGCTCCTTTCATCACCACATCGCAGCGGCCTTCGCGCACTTCCGCCACGGCTATCCGCGCGGCATTGTCGGGGCTGTCGGCAATGATTATTGATACTCCCGGATCGCCCGACGCCGCAAGGCGTGAGGCCCAGTCGGATGGCTGATCGAGCACGAGCGTGAATCGGGCAAGATCCATCTGGAGGCATCGGTCCACTACCTGCATGGTGTGGATGTCGGACGGACATACTACGGCCACACGTTTTTTCGGCCGCAAGAGTTGGAGCTGCTGCTTGAGTTCCTCGAACGAGTGAAGTGCTTCTGCCATGATTTCAGTTATGAGATTTTTCGCAAATATCTGCAATTATCGCATCAGGTGCAAATAATAATTTGTTAATATAGATTAAACAAACCGACTTTTACAGATGTTTTAAAGGCATATTTAGATTACTGACGGCTTAGACCTGTGGCAAAGTGACAAAAATCAGCGACATAAAATCAATGTTGACGGCGTGGGCCGCCAGAATGGCGCAATGGCGCAAGGAGCACATCGCCGACACGCCGTTTATGTTCATTGTGGTGGTCGTTGTCGGTCTTATGTCTGGCGCGTGCGCCTATCTGCTCAAACATATGGTGGCGTGGGTTTCGCATCTGCTCACTTCCGGACTCAATGCCGCCGGATGCAACTGGATCCTGCTGCTGATACCGATTGGCGGTCTGGTGCTTACGGGGCTGGTCACGCGCTATGTGATGCGCATGAAGCTGTCGCACGGCGTCAGGCTGCTGCGACAGCAGTTGCGCCGCCACGACTACCGCATATCGCCTGCCCGCATCCCTTATCCCATGCTTGCGAGCACTATAACGCTTGGCGCCGGCGGCTCGGCGGGCAGTGAGGGTCCTATCGCGTGTACGGGTGCCGCTATCGGCGGCAATATGGGTCGCTGGTTCGGCTTCCCGCCTCACATGGTGATGATCATGATCGGTTGCGGTGCCGGTGCCGGTATCGCAGGCATTTTCAAGGCTCCTCTTGGCGGCGCGCTGTTCACGCTCGAGGTGATGCGTCTGCCAATGAGCACAATACCGGTGCTCTCGATGCTGCCGTTTGTTATAGCGCTCGCATTGCTGTGCGGGGGATATTCGCTCTATTACAGCTATATAATGAAGGTGGTCGAACATCTGCTCGCTCGTTTACGCCGTCCGTTGATTCGCAATATTGCCGGCGGTGCAATGCTTGGTCTGGCGATTTTCCTGTTCCCGTCGCTTTACGGCGAGGGGTATGGTGTGATAGGTCAGGTGCTTAACGGCCGACTGGCTGCCGTGACGGCCGACGGCCCGTTTGCCGATGCCGGCGGCGGTATATGGCTGCTGACATCTGTGTCGTTGGGCACGGTGGCTTTGAAATGTTTCGCCACATCGGCCACCAACAATGGCGGTGGCGTGAGCGGCGATTTCGCTCCCACTCTGTTTGCAGGATGCATGCTCGGATTGTTCTTTGTCGCTGTGGTGAAAGCGCTGTGGCATGTCGATCTCCCTGTCGGCTTCTTCGCGCTGATGGGTATGGCGGGTGTGATGTCGGGAGTGATCCGTGCACCTCTCATGGCTTTATTGCTTGCAGTGGAAATGGTGGGTGCTTATGCAAGCTTTTTCCCGCTGATGGTGGTCACCACATTGTCGTTCGGCATCGTAAGGCTCTTTACGTCCGATGATTACTATTCAGGTCATATAGACCGGCCTAACGGCATCTTGTCGAAAATAGTCAAGCGCTGACGGCACTGTCTGTCGCGGTCGTGACGGCATGATCAGCGGTCAGCGGCGTGCCCGTGCCGAGCGTGTGCGCTTTTTTGATTTGCGGTGATGGCGTTTGGTGTAAGAGCCGTGTTTCTTTTTCGATGATTTGATCGATTTGGATTTCGACGGATTGTGGGTCAGTCCGAGGTAAGCCGATCTGACTTTTGATGTGAAATCGAAACTTTCGGCACACGGGCGCCCTTCGTCGTTGAGGCTGTGGGCGAAGAGCCATTCATAGGATTCAGGCATGTAGAAGAAACGTGCGGGCTGTGAGTGGTTCATGCCCGGAACGCGGTCGTAGATCAGTCGGGGCGTCGTCGGCTCGGCAAGGCGCATGGCGCTCACCACTTTGTCGCTTTCATTCACCGACACTGCGCGGTCGGCCGTGCCGTGAACAATCCAGAGCGGCACCTGGTTGAGGGCGGAGAGATTTTTCGAGGTGCCGCCTCCGCAGAAGGCCATGGCTGCGGCGATACGGTCGGGGTAGGCGGCTGCCACATCGATGGTGCCGTAGCCTCCGAGGCTCATGCCGAGGACGTAGACGCGCGTCGAGTCAACATTGCCGTTGTTCATCACCCAGTCGACAATATTCATCACTTTGCGCGGGTTCCACGATCCGCCCGGATTTTGCGGCGCTATGACGTAGGCGTCGATATCGCGGCCGCGCTCTATGGCGTCGATCGTTCCGTAGCGGCGCACGCGGTTGAGGTCGTTGCCGCAGAGACTTGCTCCGTGAAGAAACACTACGAGCGGCTTCGGCGTGTCGACGCTGACAGAGTCGGGCTCATAGAGCCAGAAATTGTAACCTTCGTCAACAACGCCGCGCTTGGCCGTGACGCTCTTGGCCGAGATATTGGATGCGAACAGTGCTACGAATGCTGAGAGAATGAGGAGCCGGAGTTTCATTTGAGTGTGATTTTGTAGATGGTTTTGCCGCGTGATCCTACAACGATGCTGTTGCCGGAAACAACGGGTGATGATTCAAAGTTGGCGCCCACCGGTGCGCGGTGGATGATTTTGCCGTCGGTGCCGTTGATGAGGTAGACGTTGCCGGCACAATCGGCTGTGACTATATAGAAGTTGCCGTCGGGGTCGGTGAATCCGACGGGCGACGACCAGGCGTAGTAGCGGAGCGGTGTTGAGTAAACGGTTTTTCCGGAGGCGCGGTCCATGGCCACGAACGATCCGTTGGAGCCGTCGGTGTTATGCACGCAGTTGGTGAAGATCATGCCGGAGCATTTGCCGCGTCCGGGCAGGGCAGTGGCATAATAGCCGCCGTCGAAGTGCTTTTCGTTGATGTCTTTGCGCTGCGCCGGCGTGCGGTTGCTCCATATCTCTTTGCCTGTGAGGGCGTCGAGCTTGACGAATGTGGCTTCGCTGACCCCTTCGTGCTCCACTTCGCATCCGGTGTAGATATAGGCGCGCCCCGATTCTTCAGTCACCACGGGCGTGGCGTCGGTGTCGTCGGGCAGTTTGTAGCGCCACACAGGCCGCAGGGTGGAGAGATTGACGCAGATCACATTGCCGGCATTGTCGGCAATGTAGCCATAGTTGCGGTACACCGACATCGACGATTCGAAGCCTGATGCCGTGCCGCCGACGGTGTAGCGCAATGCCGAATGAAGTGTGAGCGTGCCTTTGCCTATCAGAAACTTATAGAGCGTGCCGTTCTCGCCGGGGCGGAACAGAAACTGGCCGACTCTGACGGGCGAAGAGTCGTAGCTGTGCCATTTGCGCATGGCTTTCGGGTCGGGACCGAAGCGGTGGCTGATGGCCATTTTGTCGAGGTCGATGACGAGAGCCGACACCTCGGAGTGTGCCGAGAGCCCTTGCCCCACGTAGAGATTGCCATTGAGCGTCGGGTCGAGCGACACGGTGCCTTTTATCGGATTGCCGGTATTGATGGCTTTGCGCGAGACTTTGCCGGTGTTGAAGTCAATGAAATAGACGCGGCCGGAAAGCGATCCCACGATTATCTCGGATCTCGAAGCCGGATTCCCCGCTTCGGCAAACCGTTTCAGGCAGGAGTCGGGCCAGTCTACGAGCAGGGGCTGCCCGGTCCAGCCGGTGCCTCCGCCCCACGAGCCGTACTCGGTGGGAGTGAAGTCTTCGTCGGTGTCAAACTGCCATTCCACCTCAAACGTTGTTGGCGTTTTCGTGAGTTTGCCGCCGAAATCGGCATCGCGAAGCGCTCCCTTTCTGAAGGTGAAAGCCCCAGGGGTGTCGGTGTAGAGGTCGCTGATCGATTCCAGACGTCCGTCGACGCCGGTCTTGGCCACCTCGACGGTGTATTTCAATGCCGATGCCGATGCGAAAACCGTGTCGGGAAGCCATTCTATGACTCCGGATTCGTCGCTCTTGGCCGTAGTGCTGTCGCTCTTGGCCGCCGGCGTGGTGCCGTGGCCGCAGCCTGCAAGGCACGCGGCAGTCAAAGCTGAAAAGATTATTTTGGGGAATCGCAAGGGCATGTGTCGGTTTTCATGTTTCTCAAAACGATTGCAAAATTACTCATTAATATGGTCATTACCAAACATAAAGCCCGCGCGTCGCCCGATAGTTATAAACATTTAATAAACATTTAAGCCTCTTTGCAATAAAATTTAGGTAATTTTGTATCTTCAAATCATCGGCTGTGGCCGTAAGGTCGGCAAGCGTGGGAATAAGTAATTATGGCAGTTTCTTCAACGGTGAAAATAGATATGCTGAGCGGGTCTTTGTTCAAGAAGATCCTCGTCTTTTCGCTGCCTCTTGTGGCAAGCGGAGTGCTTCAGCAGTCGTTCAATGCTGTCGATGTGGTGGTGGTCGGGCGCTATTGCTCGCATCAGGCACTGGCGGCAGTGGGAAGCAACGGCGCCATAATCAACATTCTCATCAATCTTTTCATCGGCATCTCCATCGGCTCGAATGTGGTTATAGCCAATTATATAGGCCGCAAAAACGAATCGGGAATACGTAAGGCTGTGGCCACCTCGATGGCCATTGCCGTGGGTAGCGGTGTGCTCTTGCTTGTGCTCGGTTCGATTCTTGCGCGTCCGTTGCTCGAACTGATGAACACCCCGCCCGATGTCATCGATCTCGCCACGCAGTATCTGCAATTGTTTTTCCTCGGCATGCCGTTCATGATGGTCTACAATTTCGGCTCGGCGATAATGCGAAGCATGGGCGACACACGCCGCCCGTTCTACAGCCTTGTGGTGGCCGGCATAGTCAATACGCTGCTCAATCTCGTGCTTGTGATCCGGTTCGATATGGGCGTGGCCGGAGTGGCTATAGCCACGGTGGTGGCCAACATCATCAACGCCGCGTTCATCACCTTCTGGCTGCTCCGTGAGGACGACCCTTTCCGCCTGTCGCTGCGCAAGGTGCGGCTGCATGCCACACAGATGCGGCAGATGCTGCAGATCGGCGTGCCGGCCGGACTGCAGGGCATGGTGTTTTCGATAGCCAACATCTTCATCCAGTCGGCCATCAACCGCTATGGCTCGAGCGCCGTGGCCGGCTCGGCGGCAGCGCTCAACTATGAGGTCTATTGCTATTTTATAATGGTGGCATTCTGCCAGGCGGCTACGGCTTTTGTCAGTCAGAACTATGGCGCCGGGCTCTACGACCGTTGCCGGCGCGCTTTCCGGCTCTGCATGATCATGAGCGTTGTAGGTGTCGGTCTGGCTAATCTGCTCATCGTGTGGCAGGACCGCTTCTTTCTCGGCATATTTTCATCGGATCCCACGGTGGTCGACTACGGCATCACGCGACTGCATTACGTGCTGCTGTTGCAGTTTATGGCGTCGAGCTATGAGATCAGTGGCTCGGCATTGCGCGGCCTGGGCTATTCGATGACGCCGATGGTGCTTACGGTGTTCGGCACATGCGTGCTCAGGCTCGTGTGGATCTATACGGTTTGCGCTTCTGTCACCGATTTCAGCCTGCTGCTGTCGGTCTACCCCATAAGCTGGGCCATAACGGGGGCTGCGGTCTACATTGCCTACCGCAGAATCTCAACGCGTCTGTTCAACGACCGCCTGCGTAAAATAGCCTGATTTGTAAGGGGAGGGGTGGGTGCTTAAAGCCGGTTGGCATATATTATCGAACCGGCTATTATTATCGAACCGGCTCTTAAAGCCGGAACGGAATGGTGAGCCGATAGAGCACCGGCACTTTCTCATTGCCTATTCTGCCGCTTTCCCAGCGGGGCATGTTGCTGATGATGCGTGCCGCTTCCAAGCCGAGACTGTGGCACGGAGCACGGAGAATGGTGATATTGTTGATCGAGCCGTCGGTATCGATGATGAAAGAGCATATCACTCGACCCTGGATTCCTTGCTCATAAGCGTCGCGCGGATACACGCGTTCGCTGTTGATGTAGCTGTTAAGCGCTGTCTCACCGTTGGGGAAATTAGGATAGACATCCACGAAATCGAGCAGGTATGCACAAACAGGCTGCTGTTCGCCGGGACGGATGAATCCCACCGTCCGCGAATATTGTGCCGTGACGGCCAACGATGAAAAAAGCAGGGCTGAAAGGGCAATTGTCAGTCGTAATTGCAAAATTCTTTTCATGAATGTGTGCTCCTATGCAGTGATAATTAGTTGGTTTTGATGGGGCAAAAATATAACCTGCCTATGAATCGCGCAAATCACTCACTTCTTTTTTGAGAATGATTATTATTGTTTTATTTTTGTTGACAAATTCCCAATCCAAATTAACTATAATTTAGTAATCCCGCATCCCGCATCCTGCATTATTAATTGTGCATCGTGCATTAAAAAAATCCAAATAGGGTATAATATCAATAATTCCTCGCCGTTTATAATAAAATGTGCCTGACACACATCTTAACCGCAATGATTAAAATCAAGAATCTACGCATAGTTTCGCTGGCCGCTATGATGGCCGTTGCAACATCGGCAATCGCTTCCGACAGCTCGCCGGCTTACAACTTTCTGAATATCCCCTCGTCGGCCCGCGTCTATGGCCTCGGCGGCGTCAACATCTCGAATATCGACGACGATATCAATAGTGTCGATCAGAACCCGGCGCTCCTCGGCCCTGAATTCGACATGCAGATCGGCGTCAATTACATGCGTTATATTGCCGATGCCAACTTTGCCGGCGTCAAATTCGGAACCCGCGCTTCGGATCACGGAGCTTGGGCCGTCGGATTGCAATATTACGGCTACGGCTCAATTACAGGAACTGATGAGATAGGAAACCTCACCGGCGATTTCTCGCCTAAGGACCTTAATATCCACGGTCTCTATTCGCATGATATCACCGACCGTCTGCGCGGTGGCATCGCCCTGAAATTCCTCTACAGCTCCTATGGCGACTTCTCGGCATTTGCCGTGGCCACCGACCTGGGCATCAACTACTACGATCCCGACCGGGATCTTTCGCTCTCGGCCGTCATCGCCAATCTCGGCGGTCAGGTAAAGCGCTTCCAGGACCGCTACGACCGTCTGCCCGTCGATCTGCGGCTCGGCTGGACGCAGTCGTTCGGCTCGCTCCCTATCCGATTCTCTATCACGGCATGGAACCTGACCAAATGGAAGATGCCCTATTACGAAACCGGCGACGGCACTACTGACGATGACTTCGAAATCAAATCGTCGTTCGCCTCAAATCTTTTCCGCCACCTCGTCTTCGCCGCCGACTTCGTGCCCTCGGAGAAATTTCACATCGGCATCGGCTACAATTATAAGACACGCACCGACATGAGCACCTATTCACGCAATTTCCTTTCGGGATTTTCTATCGGTGCCGGCCTCAATGTCAGCTCGTTTAAGTTCGGCATCGCCTATGCCCAGCCTCACAGCGGAGCCTCCACTTTCATGTTAAACATCTCAACCAACCTCACCGAGCTTTTGCAATAACCAAGCCCGTGTCGTTCAATTATATTATGGATCAGAAGAAACCGTTAATCACCATTGCCGTCGACGGCTACTCGTCGTCGGGCAAAAGCACTATGGCCCGTCAGCTGGCCAAAACCATCGGTTACAAATACATCGATTCAGGCGCCATGTATCGCGCCGTCACGCTCTATGCCATGCGCCACGGCATGATCCTTCCCGATCAGAGCGTCGATGTGGAAGCCCTCACGGCGGCTCTGCCTCAGGTGAAGGTGACGTTCGGCCGCGACGGCGACACTCAGTTCACCATGCTCAACGGCGAAAACGTTGAGAGCGAGATCCGCTCGATGGCCGTGAGCAATTGCGTCTCGGCCGTGGCCGCCATCCCGGCAGTGCGCCATGCGCTCGTGGCCATGCAGCAGCAGATGGGACGCGAAAAAGGCATCGTCATGGATGGCCGCGACATCGGCACTACGGTGTTCCCCGACGCCGAGATGAAAGTGTTTGTCAATGCATCGGCCCAGACACGTGCTCAACGCCGCTTCTCGGAGCTGATCGAAAAAGGCGCTGCCACCACCTTCGAAGAAGTGCTCGCCAATGTGATCAACCGCGACCATATCGATGAGACTCGTGAAGAGAGCCCATTGCGTCGCGCCGACGATGCCGTCGTGCTCGACAATTCCACCATGGCCATCGCCGACCAGAACAAGTGGATGCTGGATCTCTACGAAAAGATTGTGAATGACCTCTGACCATCCGACACTTACTGTGACGCCAATCATTGAAATAGACAGCGATTCGGGTTTCTGCTTCGGAGTGACTTCGGCCATTTCAAAGGCTGAGGCCGAGCTCGTGGCCGACATGCCGCTCTATTGCCTGGGCGACATAGTGCACAATTCCGATGAGGTGGACCGTCTGCGCCAGAAGGGTCTTATAACAATATCCCACGAGGAACTGGCCGGACTTCATGATGTCAAGGTGCTATTGCGCGCCCATGGCGAACCGCCGTCTACCTACGCCACGGCCCGCCGTAACAACATCGAGGTCATCGACGCGACATGCCCCGTCGTGCTCACGCTCCAGCGGCGCATCAAAGCCCGCTACGACACGCCTCAGCCGCCGCAGATTGTGATTTATGGAAAAGCCGGACACGCGGAGGTGAACGGCCTTGTCGGACAGACCGACGGCAATGCCATCGTGGTCGAGGACTCCGACACGCTCGCCGCCATCGACTTCTCGCGCCCGATAGCCGTGTATTCGCAGACCACCATGCCCCTCGACGGTTACCGCTCGATGTGCGCAAGGATAAAATCGATGGCCAAGACCCCCGACGCCGTGGAATGTCACGACACCATCTGCCGCCGGGTGGCCAACCGTGTCGACGGCCTCCGGCGCTTCGCCGCCGACCACGATGTGGTGCTCTTTGTCAGCGGCAAGAAAAGCAGCAACGGCCGCGTGCTTTTTGAACGATGCCACGATGCCAACGTCCGCAGCCATCTCATAGCCAACGCATCCGAGATTCAGCCGCAGTGGTTCGACGGCGCCCGGAGTGTGGGTATCTGCGGAGCCACCTCTACACCACGCTGGTTGATGGAAGATGTGAAGTCGGCTGTCATGACGTTACTGCCGGATATTAATCAGCCGCAAAACTGAAACATGGACAATTTCGTTGCAATCGACGTTGAAACAGCCAACCAGTATCCCACAAGCGTCTGTGCGGTGGGCGCGGTGAAGGTGATCGACGGCGCGATTGCGGCAACCTATTACACTCTTGTCCGTCCCACCCCCAATTTCTATATCACCCGATTCACGGAGGAGGTTCACGGACTGAGCCGTGCCGACACCGACGCCGCTCCGACCTTTTCAGCCATAATGCCCGGATTGCGGCAGTTTATCGGCGATCTGCCGCTCGTGGCTCACAACGCGCGTTTCGACGCCGGATGCCTGCGCTCTTCGGCCCGCGCTTACGGCATCGATTTCCCCGATCAGCCGTTCTACTGCACGCTCGAAGCCTCGCGCCGTCTCATCCCGAAGTCGCTTTGCGCCTCGCACAGCCTGCCTTATGTCGCCGATTTCCTCGGCATTCCGTTCACCAACCATCACAATGCCCTGGCTGATGCCGAGGTATGTGCCAAAATAGCTATGACCATCCTATGATACAGATTCTTTTACACCGCCGCGCCGTCGCCACGCTGCTCTTCTCAGTGGCGCTTGTCGTGCTCTCGTGCAGCAGCAACGACTATGCCGATGCCTACGACGCCACGGCGTCAACAGGAGCCCGCGCCGAACAGCAGCCCAAGCCTTCGCCCGCGTCGTCTCAGTCTGTGCCGTCCACTGCGCCGGAGCAGCCTGCCGCACAACCGGCGCCCGATGCAGCCGCCGACGCCGCTGAGGACGGCGACTTCGACAAAGCCTACGATCTCGGATTCCGCGCCGCCTCGCGCATGCTCTCGCGTTGCCGTACCGACAATGAGATCCGCAATGAACTGCTCGACCTGCGTGCACGTGAATATGCCATCCGCTCGCAGGTAGGGTCGGGCGCAGCCGACGCATACATCAAGGGCATCCACACATGCATCGAACAGCAGTCCGACACGCTCGCCGCAACACTTTTTCAATAAATCGTAACCCACTGACAGCCAGCCGAAAAGCAAATAAAATTGAATAATAAAAAAGATTTTGCTATCTTTGTAGGTCAAAAGCTTTTAAGCGATCATTAATTTTTTAAAACATAAAAAGATATGAGTCTAAACATCATTGTGCTCGCCAAGCAGGTGCCTGATACCCGCAACGTGGGCAAAGATGCTATGAAGGAGGACGGTACAATCAACCGTGCCGCGCTCCCGGCCATCTTCAATCCCGAGGACCTGAATGCACTCGAGCAGGCGCTCCGCCTAAAAGATGCCAACCCCGGATCAACAGTGACCATTCTCACCATGGGCCTGCCGCGTGCTGCCGAAGTGATTCGTGAAGCAATGTTCCGTGGCGCCGACGGCGGCATCGTGCTCACCGACAGAGTGCTCGGCGGTGCCGATACACTGGCCACTTCTTATTCTCTTGCTCAGGCAGTTAAGAAATTCGGCAACTACGACATCATTCTCGGCGGTCGTCAGGCTATCGACGGCGATACCGCACAGGTGGGTCCGCAGATAGCCGAAAAGCTTGGCCTTCCGCAGGTCACCTACGCAGAGGAAATCCTCGACCTCAAGGACGGTCATGTCACAGTGAAACGCCGTCTCGAAAACGGTTTCGAAGTGGTGAAATCGCCGCTGCCCTGCGTTGTCACTGTCAACGGTTCGGCTGCCGAATGCCGCCCGCGCAACGCCATGCTCCTTCAGAAATACAAATATGCAGCCTCGACTTCGGAAAAAGCCAAACTTCCCGAGAAGCAGCAGGCTCTTCTGGAAAAACGGCCCTATCTCAATATTGCCGAATGGGGCGCCGCTTTCGTCGACGCTGATCCTGCGCAGATCGGCATGCCCGGTTCGCCTACTAAAGTCAAGGCCATCGAAAACGTGGTGTTCACCGCCAAGGAATCACGCTGTCTCGACAACGACGACCAGCAGATTGAAGGCCTCATCAAAGAACTCATAACCAACCACACCATCGGCTAATCATCCATCAATCTTAAAAATCATGACAGACCAGAACAACCTGATAGTATATTGCGAGTTTGAGGACGGCAAAGTGGCCGACGTCAGCCTCGAACTGCTCACCAAGGGCCGTAAGCTCGCTTCCGAGCTTGGCGTGAAACTGGAAGCCGTGGTGATTGGCGACAATCTCGACGGTGTTGAAAACCAGCTCTTCCCCTATGGCGCCGACGTAGTCTATAAAGTAGCCGACAAACGGCTCTATCCTTACACCTCCAATCCGCATGCCGCAGTGCTCATCAATCTCTTCCGCGAGATCAAGCCTCAGGTGTGCCTCATGGGTGCCACTTGCATCGGCCGCGACCTCGGCCCCCGCGTTTCGTCCTGCCTCCACAGCGGTCTTACCGCCGACTGCACATCGCTCGAAATAGGCCCCCACACCGATCCCAAGACCGGTAAAGAATACGAAAACCTCCTCTATCAGATCCGTCCGGCTTTCGGCGGCAACATCGTTGCCACGATCGTCAACCCCGAGTGTCGTCCCCAGATGGCTACCGTTCGCGAGGGCGTGATGAAAAAAGAGATCTTCGATCCCGAGCATAAAGGCGAAGTGATCGATCTCGATGCCAAAAAATATGTTTCCGACGAGGATTTCGTAGTTGAAATCATCGACCGTCAGATCGAGAAATCAAAAATCAACATCAAAAACGCTCCCATCATTGTTGCCGGCGGCTACGGCATGGGTTCGAAAGAAAACTTCGAGCTCCTCTACAAACTCGCCGAGGCTCTCGGTGGCGAAGTAGGCGCATCACGCGCTGCTGTCGATGCCGGTTTCTGCGAACATGCACGTCAGATCGGCCAGACCGGTGTCACCGTCCGACCGAAACTCTACATAGCTTGCGGCATCTCCGGTCAGATCCAGCATATCGCCGGCATGCAGGACAGCTCGATCATCATCTCCATCAACAACGATCCCGACGCCCCGATCAATACCATCGCCGACTTCGTGATCAACGGCAATGCCGAGGACGTGATCCCCAAACTCATTAAATATTACAAAAAGAACTCTAAGTAAATCCCATAGCCATGGCTAATTTCTATAATGACAATCCCGATCTGAAGCATCATCTCACGCACCCCCTGATGCAGAAGATCGTTGAACTCAAAGAACGCAACTTTGCCGACGCAGAAAAATATGACTATGCGCCCCTCGATTTTGAGGACGCTATGGATTCCTACGACAAAGTGCTCGAAATCGTAGGTGAAATTTGCGGCGGAAAGATAGCCGAAAACGCCGAAGATGTCGATCATCAGGGTCCCCACGTTGAAAACAACCGCGTGGTTTATGCCGACGGCACAAAGGAAAACCTCGACCTCTGCCGCAAGGCCGGCCTCATGGGCATGGCAATGCCGCGCCGTCTGGGCGGTCTCAACTTCCCGATCACCCCTTACATCATGGCCGCCGACATCGTCAGCCGCGCTGACACCGGTTTTGAAAACCTCTGGGGCCTTCAGGACTGCGCCGAGACCATCTACGAGTTTGCCAGCGAAGACCAGAAACAGCGCTTCATTCCACGCGTATGCAAAGGCGAGACGATGTCGATGGACCTCACCGAACCCGATGCCGGTTCCGACCTCCAGAGCGTGATGCTCAAAGCCACCGAACAACCCGACGGCACATGGCGCCTCAACGGTGTGAAACGTTTCATCACCAACGGCGACAGCGACATCCATCTCGTGCTCGCACGTTCGGAAGAAGGAACAAAGGACGGACGCGGACTGTCGATGTTTATCTACGACAAGCGCGACGGCGGTGTCAACGTGCGCCGCATCGAAAACAAGATGGGCATCAAAGGATCCCCCACTTGCGAGCTCACATACAAAAACGCCAAAGCCGAGCTTTGCGGATCACGCCGTCTGGGCCTTATCAAATATGTGATGGCCCTCATGAACGGTGCCCGCCTCGGCATCGCCGCTCAGAGCGTGGGCGTCAGCGAACGCGCCTACCGCGAAGCTCTCGCTTATGCCAAGGAACGCAAACAGTTCGGCAAAGCCATCATCGAATTCCCGGCCGTCTATGAAATGCTCGCCGTGATGAAGGCCAAACTCGATGCCAGCCGCGCACTCCTTTATGAGACAGCACGTTTCGTTGACGTCTACAAAATCTATGAGGATATCGCCAAAGAGCGCACCCTCACTCCCGAGGAACGCAAAGAGATGAAGGCTTACACAAAGCTCGCCGACGCTTGCACGCCGCTCGCCAAAGGGCTTGGCAGCGAATACTGCAACCAGAACGCCTACGACGCTATTCAGATCCACGGCGGTTCGGGCTTCATGAAGGACTATGCCTGCGAACGCGTTTACCGCGACGCCCGCATCACTTCCATCTATGAAGGCACAACGCAGCTTCAGGTCGTGGCTGCTATCCGCCACGTCACCACCGGCACTTATCTCGGCATGATCCGCGACTATGAGGCTATCGAAGTGAAGGAATCGCTCCAGCCCCTCCGAAAAGTGCTCGCCGATCTCACCGCCCGCTATGAGGCTGCCGTCGCTTCGGTGCTTGAAGTGAAAGATCAGACCTACACCGACTTCATGGCACGACGCATGGTTGAAATGGCCGGCAACATCATCATGAGCCACCTGCTCATCCTCGATGCCAACCGCAACGAGGCCTTCACCAAATCGGCCGAGGTCTACAGCAAGATGGCACAGGCTGAAGTGACTAAACACGCCGACTTCATCGCCAACTTCACTCCCGCTCAGCTCGACGCCTACAAAGCTTAGAGCCTACTCCACAAAATTTGTTAACGTCAGGGCGGCGTATTTTCGAGTGAATTTCTTGAGTTGAAGAAGGAACGATGCGGGCATCGTGACTGATGAGACTCGAAGAAAGTCGCCGGAAAGACGCCGGTCAGTAAAAAATAATAATATTAATTGGAGCTAATTCCAAAAATCTGTTAATGCATTCACGACAAGAAAATATGTCAGAAATAACGAGGATCGCATCAGCACATCATCTTCGGCGCTGTGGCTCAATCGCATAGCCCGCTATGCTCAATCGCTCACAGCACCAAATCTGATGCACTGCTGCGACCCTGACGTTAACAAATTTTGTGGAATAGGCTCTAATATGTAATAATTTTCTCCACTTTTTCGCGCTTTTTTCCTCTGGACTGTTGTTTTATCTCCAAAAATATTCCTATTTTTGTATTATATTACATTTAGTAGTATTAAACCTGACACGCCCTGCAACGTCAAACATAAAAACATTACAATGCCACGCTTGCTATGGCCATTACTTATTCAGATATGAAACCAAACAATCCGACGATGAAATCAAGACTCTATTCTCTGTTGGCTGCTGCCTTCATCATTGGTAGCGCCGGCTCCGTTTTCGCACAGGGATATGATGACGATGACGACATCTACTATAATCCCTCCAAGGCAAAAAGCACGAAAGCCACAACGCCCCGAAACAGCTCTTATACATCGGCTTCGACCGTTGAATATCCCGCTGCCGACACCTACACTCCCGGCACCGGCGTCAACATCGACGTCGACACTTACAACCGCCGCGGCGCATTTGCTCCCGACACTGCTAAAGCCGCTACGGCTCAGACCACGGGCAATTTCGAATGCACACAGCAGATCGAGCGTTTCTACAATCCGCGCATCATCATCGAATCGCCCGATGCCGACGTGGCCACGCTCTATTACTCCGATCCCACTCCCGATGTCAACATCGTGATAAACACTCCGGGATATTGGGGCTCGACATTCTATCCCTACAGCCCTTACTACTACAGCTCTCCCTGGTACTGGGGATCGCCCCGCTCGTGGTGGTACTACAATTCATGGGCCTACGACCCATGGTATTACAACTCATGGGCATGGGGTCCCTCCTGGTCATGGGGCTGGGGTCCCTCCTGGTCATGGGGTCCTTCATGGGGCTGGGGCGGCTCATGGGGCTGGGGCGGCTCATGGGGCTGGGGCGGTTATTATCCACATCGTCCCGGACGTCCTGCTTGGGCCAACCGTCCGTCGGGCAACTCCCGTCCCGCCTATCGTCCCGGTTCTTCAGCCGGACGCCACTCCTACAGCGGAGGCTACGGCAACAGCCGTCCCGGCTACCGCTCTTCGGGCACCAGCCGTCCATCCTACACCTCACCCTGCTATCGCCCCGGCCAGTCCGGCTCAGGCAGCAACTCGGGCTACCGTGGCAACAGCCGCCGTTCAGGCAGCAGCTCCTATAGCCGCCCTAGCAACAGCAGCAACCGGAGCACCTCCTCACCCAGCTATCGCAGCGGCAGCGGATCATCCCGCGGCTCTGCCGGCAGCTACGGCGGCTCTCACAGCGGCGGCTCTCGCGGTGGCGGCGGCGGACGCGGCCGTCATTGATTCTCCGACTCCGCATTCACCCTTCTTCAACTAATTCTGAAATCTCAATCTTCCGACAATTATGAATAAGCGACTCGTTTTAGCCCTCATGGCTGCAATGCCCGTGTTGGCTTTCTCTCAGACTGCTTTCGACGCCTACCAGCTGTCGCGATATGACCTCCGCGGCACGGCACGCTACATGTCGATGGGCGGTGCTTTCACCGCGCTCGGCGGCGACCTTTCAACATTAAATCAAAACCCCGGCGGCATCGGCGTCTATCGCAAAAGTGATATTGGTCTCACCCTCGACATCAACATGATGTCGACATCCACCAAAGGCCTCGAAAACTATAAAGACAATCAGACGAAAGCCCTCGTACCCAACTTCGGCTACGTCGGCAGCGCCTACACCGGCTCTTCAGTCATGCCCGTATTCAACTGGGGATTCTCCTACGGCCGTGTGGCTTCCTTCGACCGCCGTTATCGCGGCACCGTCGACATGAACGGCTCGCTTTCAAACTATATCGCTGGCTACACCACCGACGGTGGCTTCAGTTCCGATTATCTCACAAACACCGAGGGCAATTATTTCAACTCCGATCACGCTCCCTGGATGAGCATCCTCGCCTACAACTCCTACATGATCAACCCCGTGGCCGGCACCAACAGCTACTCCGGTCTCTGGGGCAACGGCACCTACGGTGTCTCCGACTTCAGCGTCGAGGAGAAAGGCTACGTCGATGAATACGAAGTCAACCTCGGCGGCAATTTCTCCGACATCGTCTACTGGGGTCTCGGTTTCGGCATCACCGACATCGACTACCAGCAGAGCGTCTACTACGAAGAATATCTCAACAACGCTAAGATCCCCGTGCTCGACAACAACGGACAGCCCGTGGCCGGTCCTCCCACGGAAACGCCCGGCGATGTTGGCTTCGGCCTTGACAGCTACAAGCACATAACTGGCACCGGCTTCAACTTCAAGGTAGGCCTGATCGTGAAACCCATCAACGAACTCCGTCTCGGTTTCGCCGTTCACACTCCCACCTACTACAACCTCTCGCAGGCCCACGACGGCATCGTCGACTATGGCTACGGCTACACCGACAGACCCCTCGCACCCGGCGATACCGGCTCTCCCTCCGATGTTTTCGACTGGAAACTCCGCACTCCCTGGCGCCTCATGTTCGGCGCCGCAGGTGTCATTGGCTCGAGCGCCATCATCAGCGTCGACTACGAATACCGCCCCTACCAGAACATGGTTCTCAAGGATGACGGCGGCTACGACTATTCCGACCTCAACGGCGACGTAAAAAGCTACTACAAGGCAGCAAACATCCTCCGCATCGGCGCCGAATACCGCGTCACCCGCAACTTCAGCGTCCGTGCCGGCTATGCTTACGAGTCAACCCCCACCGGTGCCGAAATCAAAAACGACGAGATCATGATGTACACCAGCAATCCCTACGATACCGGAACGACTCCCTCGTACACGCTCGACAATTCGACCAACTACATCACCTGCGGCATCGGCTACCGCTACAAGAGCTTCTACGCCGACGCAGCCTACGTCCACAAATCGCGCACAAGCGAATTCCACCCCTACACCGGCGCCAACGGCTACACCGCCAACCCCTACACCGCCGAAGTGAAGAGCAACGACAACAACATCGTCCTCAGCGTGGGCTTCAAATTCTGATAAGCATCCCTTATCCCCCTCATACATGCGGGCGACGGCTTCTTCATCCGGCGCCCGCATTTCTTCCCCCCCCTAAAGTCAAAGTCGAAACGCAATTTTCCACCTGCATAGCCCCATATTTTTTGA